>Ga0272448_1001178_pt1 | contig 36536 bp, 31 predicted proteins | sample YNPCB0191_FD_202220 | JGI IMG/M metagenome (GOLD analysis project Ga0272448, IMG submission 202220) | Hot spring sediment microbial communities from Yellowstone National Park, WY, United States - YNP-CB-019-1 | ecosystem: Environmental > Aquatic > Thermal springs > Hot (42-90C) > Sediment...
CTGACACCGCCCGCGCACCCCGCGAACGGCGCGGGGCAGGTGGCAGGTTGATGCACGACTAGCACTCGGCTCGACGGAAAGCGGCGCTGGAATCCGGCGCCGCTTTCGTTTTTGGCTCAAAAACAATTTGACCATTCTGCCGCGCGGTGATAAACTCTAGTACCACACTGTTCAGCGCAACATCTCGCGTGAGGATTATCATGGGTGATCAGTCATTCGATCTCATCATCATCGGCGGCGGACCGGGCGGCTACGTCGCCGCGATCCGCGCCGCGCAGCTTGGACTCCAAGTCGCGCTCGTCGAGCGCGATAACCTCGGCGGCATCTGCCTCAACTGGGGCTGCATTCCGAGCAAAGCGCTGCTCCGCAACGCCGAAGTCGTGCGTTTGGTGCGCGATGCAAAGGATTATGGAATCTCCATCGAAAAATTCAGCGCCGATTACGCCGCCGCGCAGGCGCGCAGCCGCGTCGTCTCGAACCGCCTTGTCAAGGGCGTCGAATTCCTGATGAAGAAGAATAAAATCCAAGTGATCAAAGGCGAGGCGATGCTGACCGCGCGCGACCGCGTGGAAATAAGCCATGCAATTGATCGCGCGGACGACGGTCGCGCGCTGACCGCCAAGAACATCATCCTCGCGACCGGCGCGCGCGCGCGTTCGATTCCCGGCTTGACGTTCGACGGCACGAATGTCATTTCGTCGCGCGAGGCGCTGGAACTGAAGCAAGTGCCGAATCCCATCGTCGTCATCGGCGCGAGCGCGGTCGGAATGGAATTCGCGACGATCTTTCGCTCGTACGGCGCGGAGGTGACGGTGCTGGAAATGCTGCCGCATCTGTTGCCGCGCGAAGACGCGGACGTGTCGATCGAATTCGAGAAAGCGGTAAAGAAAGCCGGCATCAACTTTCGTGTCGGCGCCAAAGTCGAACGCGCGACACACCGCGGCGGCAAGGTGCAACTGCAAGTCTCGGCGAATGGCGCCACCGAAACCATCGACGCGGAAAAAGTGCTCGTCGCGGTCGGCGTTCAGCCGAATGTAGAGAACCTGGGTTTGGAAAAACTGGGCGTCGAGTTGGAGCGCGGCGCGATCAAGGTGGACGATTACGGTCGCACGAACGTGCCGGGCATCTACGCGATTGGCGATGTGACGATGAAGCTCGCGCTCGCGCACGTCGCGTCCGCGCAGGGCGTGCTCGCCGCGGAAACTCTCGCTGGCAAAGCAACGCGTCCGCTCGATCTGAACAACGTGCCGCGCTGCACGTACGCGTCACCACAGGTCGCGTCGCTCGGCTTGACCGAGCAGCAGGCGAAGGATGCCGGGCACGAGGTCCGCGTGGGCAAGTTCCAATTCCGCGCGAACGGCAAGGCGCTCGGCATCAACGAGTACGAAGGATTCGTCAAGCTCGTCGTCGACAAAAAGTACGGCGAGATTCTGGGCGCGCATCTCATCGGTCCCGAAGTGACCGATCTCACCGGCGAATTGAGTCTTGCGAAATCGATGGAACTCACGCCGGAGGAACTCGCGCACGCCGTGCACGCGCATCCGACGTTGACCGAGGTCATCGCCGAAGCCGCGCTGGATTCGATGGGAATGGCAATACATCAATGAATCGCATCGCCATCATTGGCGGCGGGTTCGCGGGAATGACCGCCGCGTACGAATTGGGCAAAAAGGGTTATCCGACCTTTTTGTTCGAGCGCGCGCCGGAACTTGGCGGGCTGGCAGGCACGTTCCCCATCGAAGGCACGCGGTTGGAGCGTGGCTATCACCACTGGTTTACCAGCGACACGCACATCGTCGCACAGATGGAAGAACTGGGACTGGGCGACCGCGTGCAGTGGATCGAATCCAAGACGGGCTGGTTCTACGGTGGCAAGATTTGGAACTGGGTCACGCCGATGGATGTGTTGAGGTTCAACCCTTTGCCCTTTGTGGATCGACTACGGCTGGGACTGACGGCGTTCTATCTGCAAAACGCGCGGAACAAACTCGCCGAGTACGAAAAAATCACTGCGGCGTCCTGGCTGAAAAAATACGCGGGGCAAAACGCGTGGGACAAGGCATGGGGTCCACTGTTTCGCGGCAAATTCGGCGCGGAGGCAGAGCAGATTCCGCTCGAATGGCTGTGGTACAAAGCGGTGTTGCGGTTGGGTTCGCGCAAAGGACTGACCAAAGAGATCCTCGGCTATCCGCGCGGCTCGTTCCAGGTGCTGATCGACGCGCTCGAGACCGCGATCAAGAAACACGGCGGAAGAATCTATCTGGGCACGACCGTGCAGCGCGTCGTGGTCGAAAACGGCGCCGCGCGCGGATTAGCCTTTGCCGCGGACGAAACGTCGCAGCGCGCCAGGCAGGAACTCGTCGGACCCCGAGGGTACGCGGAGTTCGACCGCATCATCTGCACCGCGCCGTCGTTCGCGGCGCTCAAGATCGTCTCGGAATTCCCCGCCAGTTACGTCGCCAAGATGACCGCCGCAAAGTACATGGCGGCGGTGCTGCTCATCCTCAAGCTGAAAAAACCAATGTCGCCGATCTATTGGCTGAACATCGCGGATCGGACGATCCCGTTCGTCGCGACCATCGAGCACACGAATTTCATCTCGCCGGACGTGTACAATGGCAAACACGTGATTTACGTATCGAACTATCTCGCTCCCTCCAGCCCGTACTTTCAAATGTCGCGCGATGAATTGTTCGACGCGTACCGGCTGCATCTCCAAAAGATCAATCCCCATTTCTCGCCGGACGAGGTGGAAGAGCTGTGGCATTTCAAAGAAGCCGCGGCGCAGCCGATTGTGCCACTGAATTATTCGAAACAGATTCCCGAGCATCGCACGCCGGTGCGAAACCTGTACTTGGCGAACACGACCCAGATTTACCCGGAAGATCGCGGCACGAATTATTCCGTGCGGCTGGGACAAATCATCGCCAAGATGGTGGACGAAGACACCCGGCGCGGCAACGGATGGACATAGACGGTGGAGGATAACTCAATGAAACTGGCAGTCACTGGCAAAGGCGGCGTCGGCAAAACGACACTGACGAGTCTGCTCGCCTACACCTATGCCGCGCGCGGCGATACCGTCATGGCGATCGATGCCGACCCGTCGCCGTGCTTGGGTCAGGCGCTCGGATTTCCGGAGGAAAAACTCAAAGGGATCATGCCCATCGCCGAGATGGAAGATCTGATTCTCGAGCGCACGGGCGCGAAAAAAGGCACCTACGGCGGCTATTTCAAAATCAATCCGCGCACGGACGACATCCCGGACAAGTATTCCGCGTTGCATCGCGGCATCCGGCTGCTCGAACTCGGCGCGGTCGAGCTGGGACACGAGGGCTGCATCTGCCCGGAGAGCACGCTGCTCAAATCGCTCGTCAGCCACATTCTGCTGTACCGCAACGAAGTCGTGCTGCTCGATATGTACGCCGGGGTCGAGCACTTGAGCCGCGCGACGACCGACGCGGTGGATGTGTTGCTGATCGTCGCGGAGCCAACGGCGCGCTCGCTCGGTACTGCCGCACAGATTCGCGATCTCGCCGGCGGATTGAAATTGCAACGCGTGTATCTCGTCGGCAGCAAGGTGGAAAACCCAACGGACCGCGAGTTCATCGCTAAGCATTCGCCGGGGTTGGAAGTGATCGGTTATCTTTCTGCCGAGCCGGCGGTGCGCCAAGCCGACCGCACGGGCGAACCGATTTACGATCTTTCGCCAAAACTCGCCGCAGAAACCGCGGAGATTGTCGCGTCGCTCGACCGCATCACGGAACGAGCCTGATTGATGCCGGGCGCGGTTTTCGCCGCATGATGTGACAGAAGCAAGAGAAATTTCAGGCTTCTCCCTCTGGGCATTGCCTTTGTTTCTGCCGCCGGTCTTGCGTTTGAGATCACACTGACGCGCGTGTTTGCCATTGCGCAGGGCTACCATTTTGACATTCTCGCCGTCAGTCTCGCACTCCTGGGGGCTGGCGCCAGCGGCACTTGCCCCACGCTGCGCCCGACGCTCCGCCACTCGAGTGTTGTGCTCCGCCTCGCGCGCCGGGCAGTGATCTTCTCGCTCAGCCTCGTCGCCAGTTATCTCGCGGTCATCCATTCGATCCTCGCGACGGATGTGGACCTTGTGGCTTCTCCCCAGCGTTGCGATGGCACAAGAACTGATTGCCGGTTTTCATTCAATCCTCGACTTTCTGCGTCTGATCAGTGTTCGCGATTGCTGAAACAAAATACCTGCTCGCGACGCGTTCAATCCACGCGTCCCAGAGCAGGTGCGTTGAGTCCAGAAAATTTTCGTTTGGATCGGGCTCGGCCAACCGTTCATCGGTCCACTTTCTCAGCCAAGCACAAGCCGTCCCCGGGGACCGAGAAAGAACTACACATGGTATGTCTCCAAAAGACCGGCAAACAAAATGACAAACGGGCGCTAGCGCAAACTTTTGAATCGTGCTATAATGCCGCACGTCGGCGCCGACAGCAATTGACCGAGTCGGCGTTTCTTTTTAACATCGTTCTAACGCGCGGGGTATGGGATTGCGATACAATGTTGAGAGGAGAAGGTGAAGCAACCCTTTTCCGCGCCGGGTGTTCTTATTATCGATTTAGATCGGCAAACTCGAAGGGAGTAGTATCGTGCATAAGAACAATATGACGATCAAGATTGGCGGCGAAGCCGGTCAAGGGATGGATACGAGCGGCGCGGGCTTTGCGCGCGCGCTGACCCGCGCCGGCTTGCACATTTTCGCCAATCAGGATTTTATGAGCCGCATCCGCGGCGGTTACAATTTCTTCCAACTGCGCATCAGCGACAAACCGGTGTACGGTCCGCACGACGATGTTCACCTGCTGTTGGCATTCAATCAGGAAGCCGTCGACAGACATTTGCACGAAATCGTGCCGGGCGGCGCGATCATTCACGATGTCAGCGTCAAGGTCGATCCCGCCGCACTCACCACGCGCCAAGTCCATTCGTTCGCGTTTCCATTCGAAGCGAAATCGCTGGAGATCGGACGACCGGCGGGGATGGACCCCAAACACGCCAAGCAAATGCTCAACACTGCCGCGCTCGGCGTCACGGCGGCAATTACCGACTTTCCGTTCGACCGGATCGCGGAGGTGATCCGCCAGAATTTCGGCAAGAAAAAAGGGACCGCCATTGCAGACGCGAACCTCGCCATCGCGCAATGGGCGTACGATGAAGCACGCCAGTACGCCGACCAATTCGACTGGAAACTGGTGCCGTTGCCCGATGCCCAGCCGCAGATGATCATCAACGGCAACCAGGCGATCGGCTTGGGCGCAATCGCTGCGGGTTGCAAATTCATCAGCGCGTATCCAATGACGCCAGCCACATCGATCATCGAATTTATGACGTCGCAAGCGAAACGATTCAACCTCGTCACCAAGCAAACCGAAGACGAACTCGCCGCGATTCTGTTCGCCATCGGCGCGGCGCAGACCGGCGTGCGCGCGATGACCGCGACCAGCGGCGGCGGTTTCTCCCTGATGGTCGAGGCGCTTGGTATGGCGGGTATGGCAGAAACCCCGCTCGTTGTCGTCGATTCGCAACGCCCCGGTCCTTCCACCGGCATGCCGACGCGCACCGGGCAAGGCGACTTGCTCTTCGTGATGCACGCGTCGCAAGACGAATTCCCGCGCATCGTGATCGCGCCAGGCGGCGTCGAATCGTGCTACGCCGACACCGCACGCGCGTTCAACCTCGCCGAAAAATACCAGTGCCCCGTACTCATTCTCACCGAAGGATTTCAGGCATTCGCCTCGCGCTCGGTCGGCATTGAAGAAATGCCGTTCGAGGAATTCGTGATCGATCGCGGCAAGACGCTGACGGAAGCCGAGATGAACGCACTCACGCCGGGAGAATACAAACGCTACGCCATCACCGCCGACGGCATTTCGCCGCGTGCGCGGCAAGGTCACCCGAACACGACCTTTACGGTGACCAGCGACGAGCACACCGAGTACGGTCGCATCGAAGATGAAGACGCGGCGAACCGCATCGCCCAGCACGAAAAGCGCATGCGCAAGATCGAGACGATGAAGCAGGAAATGCGGATGCCCGAGTGGTACGGTCCGAAGAACGCGCCGATCACGCTGATGGGCTGGGGCGCGACGCGCCACGCGATCCGCGAGGCAATCGATATCCTGAACGCGGACGGCATTAAAGCGAACGCGCTGCATTTTATCGACATTTATCCGCTCGACGAAGCGCGGCTGGAAAAAGAATTGGACAAGGCACAGTACCTGATCGACGTAGAAGGAAATTACACCGCGCAGCTCGCGCAGGTCGTGCGCGTCTACACCGGGCGCGCGGTCGACGACAAAATACTGAAATACAATGGTCGCCCTTTCTCCGGCATCGAGATCGCGAACACGGTCAAGGTGCGGACCCAGCACGAGGCGCCGCGCGCCAAGTCATCGCACAACGGGCACGGCGGCGCGCCGAAGAGAATTTCCAGACGTAAGGTGCAGGCGTAGGACCGACGGAGGACGGACACAGACGAAAGCATTCGTCTTCGGCAAAGCCACAGGAGAACTCTGAAATGATAGACACAAAAGTCATGCCCGAATTCAAGCTCACACCGAAATCATACGAAGGCGAGCGCGAGGTAACCTGGTGCCCCGGCTGCGGCGATTTTGGTATCCTCAACTCGGTCAAGCAGGCGCTCGCGCAGTTGCAAATCCCGCCGCACCAGGCGTACTTTATCAGTGGCATCGGCTGCGGCTCGAAATTGCCGGACTATCTCCACGCGAACGGCTACCTCGGCTTACACGGACGCTCGCTGCCGATGGCACAGGGCGCCAAACTGGCGAACCACGAGCTCAAAGTCATCGTCACCGTCGGCGACGGCGACGCGTACGGCATTGGCGCGGGGCATTTCGTCCACGCGCTGCGCCGCAATTCCGATATCACGATGATCGTCGAAGACAACAAGGTGTACGCGCTGACGAAGGGTCAGTACTCGCCAACGAGCACCAAGGGCTGGATCGCCTCGACGACGCCGGACGGCGCGATTGAAATCGAATTCAATCCGGTCGTCATGGCGATTGCCGGCGGCGCGACGTTTGTCGCGCGCACATTCTCCGGCGATCCCAAACACATGGCGCAAGTTTTCGCCAAAGCGATCCAGCACAAGGGCTTTGCGCTGGTCGATGTCTTGCAATCGTGCGTGGTCTACAACCTCGTCAACACCGTCGAGTGGTATCGCCCGCGCGTGTACAAACTGGACGACGACGCGTCGTACAATCCACACGATTATGATGCCGCGATGAAAAAGGCGCACGAGTGGGGCGACCGCATCCCAATCGGCGTGCTGTACGTGGAAGAGGGACGCCCGACATACGAAGACCAAGTCAAGGCGCTGGAGCAAGGTCCGCTGGTCAAGCAGCCGCTGGGCGGATATAGCAAAGCGACGTGGGACGAGTTTCGCGCGTCGATGATGTGAACCCCAACCCCCCTTCCCTCCCCCGTTCGCTCTAAGAGCGAACGGAGGAGGGTGAGGGAGGGGGGTGAGGAGCAATAATGCTAACCGAACAACAGATATTGAATGCGCTGAGCCAGGTGGACGAGCCGGAACTGCACCGCGACCTGGTTTCGCTCAAGATGATCAGGGACATTAAGATTCAGAACGACACAGTGAACTTGACCATTGTCCTGACCACGCCGGCATGTCCTCTACGCAGCCAGATCGAAACGGAAGCGAAAGCCGCGATCGCCGCGCTCGGCGCCAAGCAGGTGAACATCAAGTGGGACGCGAACGTGCCGAGCGACCAGCGCATCAGCGGCAGACTCAATATCCCGGTCAAGTCCACCCTCGCGGTCGCGTCCGGCAAAGGGGGCGTAGGCAAGACAACCGTCTCGGTCAACCTCGCGGTCGCGCTCGCGCAGATGGGCGCGCAGGTCGGCTTGATGGACGCGGACATCTACGGCCCCAACATTCCGATCATGATGGGCATCAACGAGCCGCCACGCGCGAACAAAGATCAGCGCATCATTCCGCTGGAAGCGCACGGCGTCAAATTGATGTCGATGGGCTTTCTCGTTCCGCCGGAGCAGGCAGTGATCTGGCGCGGACCGATGCTCCACAGCGCGATCCGCCAATTCCTGAGCGACGTGGATTGGGGCAACCTCGACTACCTGGTCATTGACCTGCCGCCCGGCACCGGCGACGCACAGTTGACGCTCGCGCAATCGGTGCCACTGACCGGCGGCGTGGTCGTCGCGACGCCGCAAGACGTCGCGCTCGCCGATGTCGTCAAGGGCATCGCGATGTTCCAAAAGTTAGAAGTGCCGGTGCTCGGCGTCGTCGAGAATATGTCGTACTTTCTCTGCCCGCACTGCGGCGAACGCACCGATATCTTCGCACATGGCGGCGCGCAGAAAATGGCGGAAAAGTACGGCGTGCCCTTCCTCGGCGAAATCCCGCTCGATGTCGCCATTCGGATCGGCGGCGACAACGGCACACCGATTACCGCCGCACAGCCGAATTCGGCGTACGCACAGGCGTTCAAGCAGATCGCCCAGCAAGTTGCCGCGCAGGTGAGCGTAATGAACGTCCAAGCCGCGCAAGGCGAGCTGATTGCAGGCGCCTCCATACCGATCATTCAACGCTCGAGATAAATCACCCACTGCAAACGCGAAGGGACCGGTGTGTCCGTCGCGTCTTCGTAGTAAAAATCCTTTGAAGGAGGACTGCCATGAGCGAGAATCCAATGACCGCCAGCGATGCGACGAGTGACGATCGACTGTGGGCGCTGCTCGCCTACATCTTTACGCCCATCGTCCCGATCATCCTGATGCTCCTCGAAGACAAAAAAGGGCGTCCGTTCATTCGCGCCCACAACGCGCAGGCACTGGTGCTTGGAATCATTCAGGTGGTTTTATGGATCACCTTTTTCACCTGCGTTTCACTCGTCCTGGCGCTGGCGCTCTTCATCGCCCAACTGTACTGGGGCTTTCAGGCGTACGGCGGCAAGTACGTGACGATACCAGTCATCAGCGACCTGGTCAAAAAGCAGGGTTGGGCATAAACGCCGAAAGTTGAATCGCGTTGGAAGGGCTTACGTGCTGGGTAAGCCTTTTTCGTTTTTCGTGTACTTGAATTTCTGCCGAGTCTGCGGTAAAATCAAGTGGACCAAGCTGAGACTCTGTGGCGAGGAGAGCGAAGATGGCAGACAAGCAAGTGAAAGAGCCGGAACTGAACCCACGTGAAGCCGTCGCATTGTTCGAGCGAGCCGTCAAAGACAATCCCCAGGACGCACAGGCGCACTTGAATCTGGGAAGCGGCTATTACGCGGCGCACGACTGGGACGCCGCGTTCCGCGAGTTCCAGCAAGCCGCCGCGCTCGCGCCCAGTCTCAGTCACGCGCATTATTATCTCGGCATCCTCTACGCCAAACGCGGCGACAAGGACAAGGCGCGTCAGGAATTTGAGCAGGTGCTCAACGGCAACGGGCATCCTCTGCTCAAGACCCAAGCCAAGCTTCAAATGGCGCTGCTGAGCAAATGACACCCAGGCGGGATGCGAATCCCGCCGAAATTTTTGTGTAAGAGAGATGACCCGGCTGGTCGTCTCTCTACGGAGGACGAAATGGCATATCGGACCGAAAAAGATTCGCTGGGCACCGTCAACGTTCCCAGCGACGCGCTGTGGGGCGCGCAGACGCAGCGCGCCGTCGAAAATTTCCCGATCAGCGGACTAAAGCCGTACCGCGCCTTCGTCTGGTCGATGGCGACGATCAAACGCGCCGCCGCAGAGGTGAACCGCGATCTCGGCTTGCTCGATCCCAAGATCGCCGATGCGATTGTCACCGCCGCGCAAGAAGTGATCGACCATAAATGGGAATCGCAATTCGTCGTCGATCCGATCCAAGCCGGCGCGGGCACATCGCACAATATGAACGTGAACGAAGTCATCGCTAACCGCGCGAACCAGCTGCTGGGTTATGCGCTCGATGACACCAAGAAACCAGTGAACCCTAACGACCACGTCAACATGGCGCAATCGACGAACGACACGATTCCCACCGCGATTCGCCTCGGCTGCCTGTGGCGGCAGGACGACTTGCTGCGCGCGCTCGACGCGCTGGCGGACGCGCTGGATGCCAAGGCGCGCGAATTCGACGATATCGTCAAATCCGGGCGCACGCACTTGCAGGACGCCGTGCCGGTGCGAATGGGTCAGGAATTCGGCGCGTACGCGCAAGCGGTGCGCCACGACCGCGAACGCATCGCGACGGCAGGCGACCGGCTGCGGCGGCTCGGCATCGGCGGCACAGCGACCGGCACTGGATTGAATGCACACCCGGAATACCATCAACGCATGATCAAACGCCTCAACGAATTGACCGGGCTGAACGTGCGGTCGAGCGGCAATCTGTTTGAATCGATGCAGTCGATGGCGGACGCGGCGGATTTTTCCGCCGCGATGAACACGCTCGCGATCACCCTCACGCGCATCGCGAACGATTTTCGTTTGCTCGCGTCCGGTCCCACCACCGGCTTGGATGAAATCCGCTTGCCGGCGGTGCAGCCGGGCTCATCGATCATGCCGGGCAAGGTGAATCCAGTGCTCGCGGAAATGCTGAACATGGCGTGCTATCAGGTGATGGGCGACCATCTCACTGTGTCGCTTGCCGCGGCGGCGGGACAGCTCGAACTCAATGTGATGATGCCGATCATCGCCTACAATTTGTTTCAGATGATGGACATTCTCATTCACGCGGTCGACGCGTTCACGACGAAATGCGTCGTCGGCATCACGGCGAATCGCGAAAAAGCCGAGGGCTGGCTCGCGAAATCGACCGTGCTCGTCACCGCGCTGAACCCGGTCATCGGCTACTTGAAAGCCGCCGAAGTATCGAAGGAGGCGATGGCGCGCAACGTGACCATCCGCCAGGTGGTGCTCGAAAAAGGTTACCTCACCACCGAACAACTCGACAAGATTCTCGATGTGCGCGCGATGACGGAAGGCGGAATCAAAGGATGAAGATAAAAGGCAGAAGAATGAAAGCAGAATTCGTTGATCTTTCGCTTTATCCTTCTGCCTTCATACTTCATCCTTCTTTGACCCTTCGCTGTTTTGCGCTATAATGCTCGCGAAGATGGAACCTTCAATTCATCCGCGCCGTCTGCTCGCGTCAGCGCTGCTGCTGTTCATCGTCACCGCGTGCACGCCAGTCGCCGAGCCACCGCTGAGCACCGCGACCGCCACATCCGCCGCGACCACCGCCCATACGCCCGCCGCCATCGTCGCGTTCCCGACCGCCGCGCCGGAAACCGCGACGCCCGCCGCGCCCCTCACGGCGACCCTGACGAGCCGCTTGCAGACCACCCTCCCCATCGTCCAGCTCGTCTCGCCGATTTCCAACACGCAAGTCAGCATCAGCCAAACCACTTACATCGTCGCCTACGCGGCGGACAGCGACGGCATCGCGCGCATCGAAGTCTATGACGATAACGCGCTCGTGCGCGCGGAAAACGCACCGACGTCCGCGCCGCCAGTCTTTTCGGCAATCATTCCCTGGACCCCCGTCGATCTCGGTACTCACACCCTGCGCGTGATCGCGTACGACACGTCGAATCGCGCGAGTACGCCGGCGGAAATGCCGGTCAGCGTCACGCCGGACACACGCCGCCCGACCGCCCTGATCCTCTATCCCATTGGCACGCCGCAGGTGGAATTAGGCAGTCTGCTTCAGATTCAGGTCGCCGCCATCGATGAGGTCGGCGTCACACAGCTCGACCTGCTGGTCGATAACCAGCTCGCCAGTTACATCACATCGCCGACCGCGGGCGGGCAATCGCCCTTCCCGGCGGTCTTTACATGGTCAGCCCTGACGCCGGGTTCCCACACGCTCGTCGTCCGCGCGCATGACAACCAGGACATGACGAACGATTCCGCGCCGCTCAAAATCCAAGTCGCCGATACGCACGCGCCCGCACTGAGTCTCGCCTTCGACCGCACGAACGCGCTCGTGAACGATCCCATCACTGTGACGATCGCCGCGCTCGACGTGAGCGGCATTCAGCGCGTCGAGCTGTGGGCTGACAAAGATATTGCCAACACGATGACGAGCAGCAGCCCGGCGCGTCAAACCTGGATGACCGTTCAGACCACATGGCAGAGCGCGAACCCGGGTGACTATAAACTCTTCGCACGCGCGTACAACGCGAACGGCAACTATGCAGATTCGCCGGCGCAGACGATCAGCCTCCTGCGCCCAGGTCAAGCGACGCCGACCCCGGCACCCACCGCGACGCCGACGCGCACCCGCGCCCCGCGCGCGACCCAGACGCCGCGTCTACAGCCGCCCGCGCCGCCCACTGCGGAACTCATTTCGCCAACTGACGCGTTCGTCGCCCAAGCGCCGCTACGTGTGACCTTTGGCGGCAAAGGGAACGCGGAACTTGACCACATCGAATTGTGGGGCGCTGTGCCGGGCCAGCCGATGCCGCAGCTGATCTGCACGGTCGACGCGCGCGCGACGACCCAGAAGAACGCTCAGTGCGACTGGTCGCCACCCGCCGGCGTCGTCTCGATCTTTGCACAGGCGGTCGATTCGTACCACCAGTCCGGTCGGTCGCCGACCATCACCGGTTTTATCGGCGTGCCGAACATTCCGACAGCGACGCCGACGCCGATCTCGTTTACGGCGCGCTGGACCGCGCCTTCGTACACCGCAACGCTGAGGCAAACCGGCAGCGCGCTGCGCGGCGAATTCAAGATGACGGTGAGCGGCAAGGATATCGACGGGCGGATCACGTCCGGCATCGCCCGCAGCGATCGGATTTCGTTTCATGTGGACTTGGCCGCGCCCAGCACGCCCACGACCGCGCCGGTCGCCTCGCCGCCGATCACCGGCACCGAAACGCTGACGACGACCACGGCGACCGTGGCGCCGTCCGCGGTGGCACCGCTTACCCCGGCGATGGATTTCGATTGCAATGTGGACGCGGCGGTGTCATTGTTGTCATGCAACTGGAAAGACGCACGCGGCAACAGCGGCGTAGTCCTCTTCCACCGCGAGGGTGGTCCATGAGAAAAGCCGACAAACCTTCCGGCACGAATCTCAAGTTCTCACTCACCGTCAACAGCCGGCTGGAACGGCTGAGCGAAATCGCCAATTTCATCGAACTCGCCGCGCGCGAAAGCGGATTGAACGAAGACCAGATTTACGATGTGCAGATGGCGGTCGACGAAGCGTGTGCGAATGTGATCGAGCATGCGTACCACGGGCGCACGGACGGAACGATCGATATTGTGTGCGAAAAGCGCGATCACGAATTTGTCGTGACGATTCGAGATTTCGGCGAGCGATTCAATCCCAAAAAGGTGGCGCGTCCGCAGATCGGCGTCCCGCTTTCCAGGCGAAACATCGGCGGGCTGGGCTTGTTCTTCATGCACAAGATGATGGACAAGGTCCAATTCGATTTCGCCGCCGGGAGCGGCAACCGGCTGACAATGGTCAAGAAAATCAAAAAGTAGGGATGAGGCATTCGCCAAAGATGAAACACGATTTGATAGTGCTGACGCCGACCGGACGGTTGGACGCGGCGGGCGCACGCCCACTCGAAGCCGAGTTGAAGGCTCACATCGCCGCAGGCGAGGTGAATATCCTGATCGATTTCGAAGACACGCCGTATATCAGTTCCGATGGTCTGCGCGCGTTGCTCGCCGCGCAAAAGCAGGCGAAGAAACGCGGCGGCGCGCTCAAACTGTGCTGCCTCAACCACCGCCTCAGCGAAATCTTTGAAATGTCCGGCTTTGATAAGGTATTCGAAATCTACGCTAGCCGTGAACAAGCGGAAAGGTCGTTCGCGCCGTTGGGCGGTTAATTCGTTGGATCGCCAGTCAAACAATTCACCCATCCAACCGCCGAACGACTCCTTTGTCATTTGTTTCCCCTTGTGCTATAATCGCGCCCTGTGAATCTCAGTCCTCGTGCTCGTTTAGAAATTACCCTCGCGTTGGTCGCAGGAACCGCGTTGGGCTGCATCGCCGGCTCCGCTGTCGTCGTCGGGATCCTCCTTCAGCCGGTTGTCGTTGCCGCGCTCGTCAAATCGCCGACCCCAACGCCGACGGACACGCCAACCCCGACTTCCACGGCAACGCCGACGCTTACGCCAACTCGTCTGCCGACCCGGACCGCGACACCGGTCCCCACCGAAAGTAACGACACTCCGCCGGCGCCAAGCGCCTTGGTCACGCGCACGCCGCGCCCGGTCGTTCAGCATTTTCTGCTCGGACTGCCGGTCGCGTTGAGTGTGGCGGAAGCCAGTCCGCTCGTCAATCCTGATCCGACCTATCTATACGGCACCACTCAGTTCGGCAATTACGACGTGCATCACGGCGAAGAATTCGAGAATCCAATTGGCACGCCGCTCTACGCCGTCGCCGACGGAACGATCGTGACCGCAGGCAGCGACACGCAGCCGATCTGCGGCGATGATGGGAAGACGATTTGCGGCGAGCCCGACCCGTCGCTGCCGAATGGCTATTACGGCAAACTCATCGTCCTCCAACTCGATCAAGACTATAACGGGCAGCGCGTCTTCGCGCTGTACGGGCACGTCAACTCCATCGGCGTCGAGGTCGGCGAAAAAGTGGAAAAGGGCGATGAGATTGGCACGATTGGAATGACTGGCGTCGCGCTAGGTCCGCACGTTCACTTCGAGGTGCGCCTCGGCGTGAACGACTATTACCACACGCGCAATCCGATTCTGTGGATGACGCCGCTGCCGGGACGCGGCTCGCTCGCCGGGCGATTTATGGACACCCAAGGCAACCTGGTGCGCGGCGCCCGAGTCACCATTTACCGCGCGGGGTCGAACGAGTTCTTGGTCAGCACGGAAACGTATGGGCGCGACCAATGGCCGCCCGTGAATTCCGACGATGACTTGGGCGAAAATTTTGCGATGAGCAACTTGCTGCCAGGCGCTTACATCGTCCGGATCGGTCAGTATGCGTATCCTTTCACCATTCAAAGCGGCACATTGACGTTTATCGAGTTGGGAGGACCGTGATGCAAGTTCGCGTGCGCTTTGCGCCCAGCCCGACCGGCGCGCCGCACATTGGCAACCTGCGAACGGCGCTCTTTTCCTGGTTGTGGGCACGGCACACCGGCGGCAAATTCATTCTGCGAGTCGAAGACACCGATCAGGCGCGCGAAATCGAAAACGGCTTGGAGCTGATCCTCGAATCGCTGCGCTATCTCGGTCTCGATTGGGACGAAGGACCCGATATCGGCGGCGCGTACGGACCGTACCGCCAGTCGGAGCGTTTGCCGATTTACAAAACGCACGCGGAGCAGCTGATCGCCCAGGGCGCGGCGTACTATTGCTACTGCACCCCAGAGCGACTGGAACAGATGCGCCAAGAGCAACAGGCGCGCGGCGAAGTGACGCGGTACGATCGACGCTGCCGGTTCCTATCGCCGGCGGAACGCGCCGCGCACGAGCACGCCGGCGAACCCAAAGTCGTGCGGCTCGCGGTGCCGCTGGACGGCACGACCACGCTCCCCGATTTCATTCACGGCAACCTGACGATCGCGAACAAGGACGTGGACGATCAGGTGCTGCTGAAATCCGACGGCTTTCCGACGTATCACCTCGCCGTCGTCGTGGACGACCATCTGATGCAAATCTCGCACGTGATGCGCGGCGACGACTGGATTCCGTCATTCCCGAAACACGTTTTACTCTACCAAGCATTCGGCTGGGACGTTCCGCCGCACGGTCACGTTCCGAACGTGCTCGGACCCGACAAGAAGAAATTGAGCAAGCGGCACGGCGCGACGAGCGTGATCCAATTTCGCGACGAAGGATACTTGCCCGAAGCACTGTTCAACTTTCTCGCGCGGCTCGGCTGGTCGTACGACGACAAGACGGAAATCTTTTCGCGCGAGGAATTGATCCGGGTTTTTACGCTGGAGAAAATCGAGCATGCGCCGGCGATCTTCGACGGCGCCAAACTCGATTGGATGAATGGCTATTATATCCGCGCGCTCGACGACGACGATCTCGCGGCGCGGTTGATGCCCTTCCTGGAACGCGCCCATCTGCAAGCCGACGCGACGACGGTGCGCGGGCTGGTCCCACTCGTCAAGGCGCGCCTGAAAAAGCTGAGCGACATCGTCGCGCTCGCGGATTATCTCTTCGTCCGCGACCTGGAGTACGATCCCAAGTTATTGATTGGCAAAGGGGATGCCTCTTCCGCGCGCGCGGCGCTGTCCGCCGCGCAAACCACCCTGGAAAAATATTCCACGTTCGACGATGCAGAGAAGATCGAGGCGGAGCTGCGCGAGGACGCGGAGAGACTGGGGCAGACGAACGCGCAGTTCTTCGGCACGTTGCGCGTCGCGGTGAGCGGTCGGACGGTCTCGCTCCCCTTGATGGGCAGCCTGCGCCTGCTGGGGCAGGAAGAAACGCTGCGCCGCCTCGCGCGCGCGAGGGAGATATTGGAACGCGCGTAAGGGCACGCCCTGGGCGACCACAAGGGGCGCCTCGACGGCAAACCGTCGCGCGCTTAATCGATTCTAATCTGCGTTTAATATGCATTTCACCCTGCGTGCTTAGTGTCATGGGGTATCACGCTCTCAATCCCCATATACCAAGCTCTGATCTCCCACCAGGAGTTATTCTATGGCAGAAGCTATGATTGACGTTCAAAACCTCACCAAGGATTATGGCACGTATCTGGCGCTGCGCGACGTTTCGTTCGAAGTCCAGAAAGGCGAAGTGCTCGGCTTTCTCGGACCGAACGGCGCGGGCAAGACGACGACGATGCGCATCCTGACCGGCTATATGCCGCCGTCGGGCGGCACGGCGCGCGTCGCCGGGTACGATGTCTTCGCGGACTCGATGGAAGTGCGCAAGCGCATTGGGTATTTGCCGGAGACCGTGCCGCTGTATCCAGAAATGTCGGTGTGGGATTATCTCGATTTTACCGCGCGCCTGCGCGGCGTCTCCAACCGCGATGACGCGATCGAGCGCGCGATGGACCTGACGAACATCGCCGACCGCGCGGACACGCTGATCGGCAAACTGTCGAAAGGGTACCGGCAGCGCGTCGGCTTGGCACAAGCCATCGTCCACGAGCCCGAAGTGCTCATCCTGGACGAGCCGACCATCGGGCTGGACCCGAAGCAGATCATCGAAGTGCGACACCTCATCAAGTCGCTCGCCGGCGAACACACCGTCATCCTCAGCACACACATTCTGCCGGAAGTGAGCCAGGTTTGCTCGCGGGTCCTCATCATCAACCAGGGCAAGATCGTCGCGGAGGACGCTCCCGATCGATTGAGTGCGCGCGTCCGCGGCGCGGAACACATTTATCTTCAAGTCGCCCAGCCCAAGCCGGAGATTCCCACCGAACTGGAAAAACTCAAAGGCGTCCTCGGCGTCAAGACGAAAGAACCGGGCACGTACGAAATCGAAACGAACCTGGGCGCGGACCACCGCGCCGAGATCGCGGCGATGGCAGTGCAGCGCGGCTGGGGCGTCCTGGAACTACGCCCGGTCGGCTTGTCGTTGGAGGAAATCTTCCTGGAACTGACGACGGAGGAGGACAGCAGCCCGGCGAAGGACGACGCGGACGAGGAGGAATCGGAGGAAGCATGAGAAACGTTTGGACGATTACTTGGCGCGAACTCAATTCCTATTTTGTCTCGCCGATCGCCTACATCGTCAGCGCGGCATTCCTGCTGATCAGCGGCGTTTTGTTTTCATTGATCCTCACCAGCACGATGGACGCATCGCTGAACGGTACGTTCAGCAACATCACGTTTATCCTGATTCTCATCGCGCCCATCCTCACGATGAAATTGCTGGCGGAAGAGCAGCGCATGGGCACACTGGAACTCTTGCTCACCTCACCGGTGCACGATTGGCAGGTGGTGGTGGGCAAGTTTTTGGGCAGTCTGATCTTGTTCGCCGTGATGCTGTTGGCGCCCACACTCCTTTACGTGGTGCTGCTGGCTGCTTTCGGCACACCCGATTACGGTCCAATCATTTCATCCTATCTCGGCGTGCTGCTGTTGGGCGGCGCGTTTCTCTCGATCGGCGTGCTGGCATCGTCGCTGACGCAGAACCAGGTCGTCGCCGGCTTTTTGGGAATCGTGATCCTGCTGCTGATGTGGATCGCGGACGCGCTGAGCCGTATCGTCGGCGGAGGTGCGGTCGGCGACGCGCTGACCTACCTGGCAATTACGCAGCACTATAACGATTTCCTGAGCGGCGTGATCGCAACGCAGAACGTCATCTATCCGTTGAGCGTGATCGTCGTTTCCCTATTCATCGCAACACAGGTCTTGCAGACGAGGAGGTGGCGATAATGCGCGAGCGATTGCAAGAGTGGGTGACTTATTTCGCCGCGGTGGGCATCGCGCTGTGGGCGGCGGCAGGTGTGCTCTTCCTGCTGGGCAACCAGCCGCAGGAACGCTTGATCGCGCTGCTCGTGCTTGGCGCGCTCTTCTTCGCACTGTACATCTATGCGCGTCCGAGCGCGGTGCGCGCGGCGGTGACCAGCCGCGGCGTGCGTTATGGATCGAACGCGCTCGTCCTGACCCTCGCGTTCGTCGGCATCGTCGGCGTCATCAACTTTCTGGGCACGCGGTACACCTATCGCTGGGACCTCACCGCGAACAAGAGCAATAGCCTTTCGGATGAAACCCTCAAAGTGCTCAAGGGGTTGAAAGAACCGGTCAAGGCGACCGCGTTCTTCACGCCTCAGGCGCAAGCCAGTCAGCCGGACGTGGAAAACCGGCTGAAGCTGTACGCCGAACAGACCGACAAGTTCACGTACCGCTTTATCGATCCGCAGGCACAGCCGCAGATTGCCAACGATTACAAGGTGCAATTCGACGGCACGGTTGTGCTGGAGCGCGGCACGCGGCGCGAGAACGTGCTGACACCGGACGAGTCCGGGCTGACCAACGCGCTGCTCAAAGTTTCTCAAGACACCCAGCCCGCACTCTATTTCACGACCGGGCACGGCGAGCATAGCCCGGATGACACGAGTTCGAGTGGATACAGCATCATCAAATCACTGCTGGAGACCGACAACTATAAAGTCGCCCTGCTCGACCTGAAGACGATCACGTCGACGCTGCCCGCCGACACCCGCGCGCTCGTCATCGCGGGACCGCGGCTGCCGTTCGAACCGCCAGAGGTTACCCTGGTGCAGGACTATCTCGCCAAGGGCGGCAGCGTTTTCATCATGGCGGATCCTCAGGTCAATACCGGGCTGGACGGCTTGCTGGCGGCGTGGGGACTCAAGCTGCGCAACGATTTCGTCATCGATCCCCAATACGGTTTCTTCGGACAATCGCAGGTGCCGGTCATTCAGACGTATAGTTCACACGACATCACCAAAGATCTGACCGGCTTGAGCTCTTTCTTCCCCGGCGTGCGCTCGATGAGCACAGTGACGGCGACGATCACTGGCACGGTCTCGACCGCGCTCTTCCAATCGAGCGACGCGTCGTGGGGCGAGACTGATTTTAACTCAATCAAGAATCAGAATCCCCAGTACGATGCGAGCAGCGACACCAAAGGTCCGCTCGACCTGGCGTATGCCGTGCAGGGTCCCGGCGCGAACGGGGGCAAACTGGTGGTGATCGGCAACTCGACGTTCGTCACCGACGGGACGCTGAACGCGCGCGTGACGGTTGGCGGTCAGCAGGCGCAGGTTCACTCCGGCAACGCGCAGCTCTTCGGCAACACGATCCACTGGCTGGCAAACCAGCCGGACTTGATCTCGATCCCGCCCAAAGCGCCGAATACCAGTCCGATGTTCCTGACCGCGCAGCAATCGCTCCTCGTGACGGTGACGAGTAGCGTGCTGCTGCCGGTCGCGATGCTGCTGATCGGCGCGCTCGTTTGGTGGAGGAGGCGGTAGACGTGAAACCGCGTAACACGTTGATCCTCGTCGCGGTCTTTGCGGTGTTGTTCGGCTATGTCTGGTTCGTCGAAGCCCCCAAGACGCCGGCGCAGCTCGGCACGCCGACGCCGCCGATGCCGGTGGTCTTCAATCTAAAAGCCGCAGACGTCAAGAGCATCGAGATTCGCGATCTGCAAGCGCCGCGCCAAGTCACCGTGACGCGCGCCGGCAGCGGCTGGCAAGTGGAGCAGCCGGTTGCCAAGGGCGCGGACGCGCCGGCGGTCGACAACGCGGTGAGCCAGCTGGTCAACCTGCAGGCGACACGCGTGCTGACGGACACGACGCTGTTCTCGCAGTACTTTATCACGCCAACGATCGAGGCGCGGCTCGTCATGAGCGATACGACGAGTTACGCGATCACCGTTGGAAACAAGACGCCGGACGGATCGGACTATTACGTCTCGTACACCGGCGATCACAGCAAGGTGTTCCTCGTGAGCACGATCGACATCGACACGCTGAAAGGTTGGCTGGACACGCCGCCGTACGAGCCGACGCCCACACCGACGTTTACGCCGACGACGCCGCCCACCGCGACGCCGCCGGTAACCGAAACGATCACGACAACGCAGACGACGACCGCGCCGCCAGGCATCGTGCCGACGCTCATCCCGGCGACAGAAACACCCAAGCCGTAGAAAATGAAGTAGGGGCGAGTCTGAGACTCGCCCCTACTTTTTTATCCCGGCTGACGGTGCGGCGGACGGACAGAGACCAGAATGCGATGCATGGTCAGAAAATACGTCGCCAGAACGGTCAGCGCATAGAGTCCGACCATACCGGGCGTCGCCGCGTCCGTGCCGGAAAAGAGACCATGCGCGGTAACGGCAAAATAGACGACAAAACTCGCATAGTGAATGAGTCGCCAGAATTTGAATCCGATGAATCGCCGCGCGTAGAAACTAAACGCGACCGGGATCATCAGGTAGATTCCGATTTGTCCCAAGCCGAACCACAGTGACTGCCGACCGGGGAGCGCGAACGGAATCGCGATCTGCGCCAGCGAGTAATTGGCGTATCGATCGCCCAGGAGAATCAACGCGTGAAAGACCGCGACGGTCAGAGCGAGGAGACTGGTAAACTGGTGCAGATCGACCGCGGTAGGGCCGCCGAGCCACACTTGCGCCAGCTTGTTCTTGATCGCCACGCCTAACGCCACCGAGAGCCACAGGAGCACGTAAGCTACAACGCCGGCAGTGCGCGCCAGGTACCAATATGCACGCGGTTCCGCGCCGAGCAGCGACGCGCTCAAGCCGGGAAGCCACGCTGGTAGCACCACCACCGCGGCAAATGCTCCGACGACGGCTGCCAACCAAACCAACAGTACGACATCCAAGCCAAACGCCGGCTGGAGAGAATTCAAATCATCGTTTTGCGTGACCACTGTCGCCATCTTCAACTCCCCTAACTCGGACAAGCCAAAACCCCACCGAGCTAACCGCAGAGCGCAAAGGTCAGAATTTTTCTTCGCGTTCTTTGCGGTTCAATATCTTTGCATTTTGTGCAACGATTTCATTGGGTAGAGACCAAATAATTCTCGAGCCGTTGGCTGTGAACGACATAGCCGCCTTCAAGCACCAAGAGACCCGCTAGGGTTGATCGTGCTTCGAGCCAGCCCAATCCCGCGCGGCTCCCCAGGATCAAGATCATCTTCGCGGCGACTTCGGCGGCGAGCGCGGTGGGCGCGATGACGGTCGCGGCGACTACATCGGTCTCTGCTGGCTCGCCCGTGCGCGGATCGATGATGTGATGTTGCCAGATGCCGTTCCGCTGCCAGCGTCGATAGTCGCGCCCCGAAGTCGCGACCGCGCCTTGCGCGATCATCAACAGTTCGAGGTTGCGCGCCGGCTCGCCCGGATCGGCGACGCCGATGAGCCAGGGATCCCCATTCGCCCGGGGACCGCTGACGGCGATATCGCCGCCGGCATCGATCAATGCCGGCGCACACATCGCGAGCCGGCGCGCCGCTTGATCGGCTGCCCATCCTTTGGCGATGCCTCCGAGATCGAGCCGTATGCCGGACGGAAGACAAATCGAACGCGCGGCAGCATCGCATTCGATCATGCGCCAATCGCCAACCAGCATCCAGCCGGGGCGCTGACGCGCCGCGCTCGGTTCGAGCAATTCAAAGGTACGATCATACCCAGCCGATTCCAACGCCCCGAGCAGCGCTGGCGTCACTATGCCGCCGCTCTCGCGAGCCGCCTGCAGCGACGCCTGAATCACTTGCCACAGCACCGCGCTCACCGGCACCGGCTGACCAGCATTTCGATTGAGTCGATTCAGTTCGCTGTCGGCGCGGAACCGGCTGAGCGATTGTTCCCATTCTTCGAACCAAGCGGGCACCTGATTGATTTGATCGACCACATTCGGCGAATCGACGAGCGCCAGCATCTGACAGCCCATCGCGCGAAATTCGAGCCGCTGCATCTGCGCGTTTACCGCGACGAACTCGTCTGCGCTGCCGGCGCGGCTCCGCCCGAGCCGCCATTTCCACCGTTGCCGCCGCCTCCGACGTGAACAACGCGTTGCGGCGGCGGTTGGGCTGCACGCAACGTCGGCTGTGGAGCCGGAGTCGGCTGAACGATCTCTGCCGGCGGCGCCGCGAGAGACGACGAGTCCGTTAGCGGCGGCACGAGTGTCGGCAGCGGCGGGAACCCCACCGCGACATCGGCTGCCGCGTCCATACGCGGAGGAGCCACGTCCGCGGCTTGCGCCGTTTTCGCCGGTGCACGTTCGGCTGCCAGCATCGCCCAGCCACCCAGCGTCGCGGCGAGCGAGACAGTGGCGAGCAGCGACTTGACGCCGCGTCGACTCTTCGAAGCGGGCGATGGCTTGGGTTTGGGCGGATGCTGGGGATCAGTCATCGTGCTCTCCCTCGTGGCTGTCTTCCTTCTCGTGATGATCGTCTTCGCGCCCGCCACTCGAGCGCGGCGCGCTGTTGTTACTGCTGCCGTTGCTTCCGCCGCCGTCGCGGATGGTGATGACCACGGCGCTATCGTAAAGCACTTGACCCGAGTTCGCATCGATATAGACCGTGCCGCGATCCAGTGTCACTTCGTAGGCAACGGTTCCCTGGTAGCTGACCAATTCGGGCGGCTTGAGGAGCGCCGCGCCTTTCTCCGCTTGCAGCGCGATCGACGCGGCTTGCTCAGGCGACACGTTATATTTCGGCGGCTGGCTCACGGGCGCGCTCGCCGCCTTCTTTTGCTCGGCAAGCTGCTTGGCGAGTTCTTGTTCGCGCTGGTTGGCTTGCGCGAGTCTTTGATTGGCTTGTTGGATCACCTGCTGAAACGCCGCCTCGCGTTCGGCGATCTCTGCTTCAGTGGGACCCGTGACCGCCTGGGTCTCGCCGGCGGCTGGCGCCACCTGGGTCGGGGCTGCCGCCTGCAAGGTCAGCGCGTCGACATTCGATTTTAGAAACAGCTGTCCCACGACGCCGACCATCATAATCAGCACAAAGACGGTCAGGGCGGTGGCGACGAGCCAAGCAGTGCGTTGAGACATCGTTCCCTCCTGATCAACCAATTTGCGCTCAAGAGTAACATTTCCGAATGGTTCAATGGTTAAAACGGCTTTAAGAGGTTTTTAAGGAAATCTTAAATCCGGTTTGTGACGGATTGCGAATCTGCATGTTTCTGGTACATTCCCTGGCAACTTGGTTCCGCTGCGCGCAGCGTAAAACAAAACGCGGATAGCTGTTTTGCAACAACCACCCGCGCTTCAAATGTCAGGGCTTACAACTATCCTTGTTCTGCCTTTTCAATCTTCCCCCACGTATCGCGTAATGAAACCGTTCGATTGAAAACAAGATGATCGGGTGTCGTATCCGGATCGACGCAGAAATAGCCGGTGCGCTCGAACTGGTAGCGACTTGCCGGCGCGGCATTCGCGAGCGCGGGCTCGACGTAGCACGTCGTCAGCCGCTCAAGTGAGCGTGGGTTCACGCGCGCTTTCCAATCCTCGTCTTCATCCGGCTTGGGCGTCAGGAACAGCGTATCGTAGAGACGCACTTCTGCCGGCAGCGCGTGCTGCACCGAGACCCAATGAATCGTCCCTTTGACTTTGCGGTCTGCGCTGCCGCCGCGCGTCGCGGGATCGTACGTGCAGCGCACCTCGATGACCTCGCCGCGGTCGTTGTGGACGACGCCGGTGCACTTGACGATGTACGCATAGCGCAGTCGCACCTCCGCGCCGGGCGCGAGGCGGAAATATTTCGGCGGCGGGTTTTCGCGGAAATCGTCTTGATCGATCCACAGCTCGCGCGAAAAAGGCACCGTGCGCGTCCCCATCGCCGCGTCTTCCGGATTGTTCACCGCGTCCAGTTCCTCGACCTTGTCTGCCGGATAATTTTCGATCACGAGTTTGAGCGGACGCAGCACCGCCATCACGCGCGGCGCGCGGCGGTTCAAGTCTTCGCGGACACAGTGCTCGAGCAGCGCGAGTTCGATCAGGTTCTGCGTCTTGCCCACGCCGACGCGATCGGCAAAGTCGCGAATCGCCTCCGGCGTGTAGCCGCGCCGCCGCATCCCGGACAGCGTCGGCATACGCGGGTCATCCCAGCCGGCGACAATGCCTTCGTTGACGAGCTGGAGCAGTTTGCGCTTGCTCACGACAGTGTGACTCAGATTCAGCCGCGCAAATTCGATCTGACGCGGATGATAGATGCCGAGCGCGTCGAGGAACCAATCGTACAGCGGACGATGGTCTTCGTACTCCATCGTGCAGAGCGAGTGCGTGACGCGCTCGATGGAATCAGATTGACCGTGCGCCCAATCGTACATCGGGTAGATGCACCATTGGTCGCCAGTGCGGTGGTGCGTTGCCTTGCGAATGCGGTACATCACCGGGTCGCGCAGGTTCAGATTCGGCGATGCCATATCGATTTTTGCGCGCAGCGTTTTGGAGCCGTCCGGGAACTCGCCGGCGCGCATCCGTGCAAACAAATCGAGATTCTCCTCGACGGAGCGATTGCGGTACGGGCTCTCGCGCCCCGGCTGGGTCAGCGTGCCGCGATATTCGCGAATTTCGTCCGCGCTCAGATCGTCGACGTACGCTTTGCCAGCTTTGATCAGCTGGACTGCCCACTCGTACAGTTGCTCGAAGTAATCGGAGGCATAATGCTCATTCTCCCCCCAATCAAAACCGAGCCAGCGAATGTCTTCTTTGATCGATTCGACGTACTCGACCTCTTCTTTTGTCGGGTTGGTATCGTCGAAGCGTAGATTACATTTGCCGCCAAATTCAGCCGCGATGCCAAAGTTGAGGCAAATGGACTTGGCATGCCCGATGTGCAGATAGCCATTCGGCTCCGGCGGAAAACGCGTGACGACGCGCCCACCCCATTTGCCGCTGGCGGTCTCTTCAGCGACAATCTCACGAATAAAGTCCGGCGCTCGAGATTCGGTGGTCATACATCTAGTCCAGTCCTTAGGTTGGTTTTGATCGATTGAGCCGCGCGGCTGGCGATGCGCTATAGCATAGTATATGCAAGACGCCGGGAACGTCAATTCCCGCGGCGAATCTTAAATTCGTGCATTGACATTTCACACAATCGGCGATAAAATATCTTATGAAACTGGGGCGGTGGCGAAATGGCAGCCGCGGGAGACTTAAAATCTCTTGCTGGACAACCCAGCGTGTGGGTTCGACTCCCTCCCGCCCCATACGCGCACGCCACATCGATTCTTAACGCTGACACCGGGTCACAAGTAATGGCGCTTGTTTCGAGTTGTCAGGAGTAATGAATGCTTCTCTTGGCAAAATGGGAGAAGCATTTTGTTTAGGAGCTCGAGTCAGTCTATCTTGCAGTTTCGGCGACCGGGGCTAGAACCCGGAGGAGGAGACGGTAAATGAAACGCTGGCTAAGATTGAGTTCGATGCTGACGTGTCTCGTGCTGTTGGCGGCGCTCGCGCCCACAGTCGGGGCAGCGCCGCCGACGATGCCGTCGGCGGACGGGTACCTCGGCGCGTGCACTGGCGAATACTTTAACAACATGACACTCGCCGGTTCGCCGGTGCTGGTGCGTACCGACAGCTCGGTCAATTTCTTCTGGCCCGAAGGCACCTCGCCGGGACCGGGCGTGAACACCAGTCAGTACTCGGTGCGCTGGACTTGCACCGTCAACGCGCCCTCCGATGGCAATTACACCTTCACGATGACGACCGACGATGGGATGAACATACTGGTCGATGGCAACCTCATCCTCTGGGCGTGGTACGACCAAGGTCCATCAACTTATTCGAACACGGTCTTTCTCAACGCGGGCGCGCATACCGTCGTCATTCAATATTACAACAACACCCTCGGCGGCACCGCGCGGGTGTACTCTTCGCTCGGCACCACTTCGGTCGTTCCGCCTCCGTCCTCGTTCCCGGATTGGCAAGGTCAATATTTCAACAACCAGACGCTCTCCGGCGCACCGACAATCGTCCGCGACGATCTGAACATCAATTTCAACTGGGGCTATGGCTCACCCGATCCCAGCATTCCGGCGGACCACTTTTCGGTTCGCTGGACGCGTTCGCTCAGTTTCGCCGCCGGCACCTGGCGCTTTACGACCACCACGGATGACGGCGTGCGGCTGTGGGTGGACGGCAATCTGATTATCGACCAATGGCACGATCAACCGCCCACCTCGTACTCGGCGGATATCACGCTGGGCGCCGGCTACCACAATGTCCAGATGGAGTACTATGAAAACACTGGCGGCGCGCTCGCTCAGCTGTCGTACACCCAGGTGTCGTCGGGCGGCGGCGTCGGGATTTGGACCGGGCAGTATTACAACAACATCTCGCTCGCCGGCGCACCGGTCTATTATCACAACGACGCAACGTTGAATTTCAACTGGGGCAACGGCTCGCCGGACCCCAGTGTGCCGGTCGACAACTTTTCCGCCAAGTGGGATTCATACCAGAACATCCCGACGACCGGGTACTACACCATTGTGGCAACCTCGGATGACGGTGTGCGCGTGTGGCTAGACGGCAGTCTCATCATCGATGGCTGGTACGATCATCCGCCGACGACCTTTACGGCGACGCGCAACCTCGCCGCAGGGCTGCACGCGTTCCACGTCGAGTACTATGAGCATACCGGCGGCGCGCTGATCAGCGTCCAGATCACCGGCGGAGGTGGCGGCATCGGCACCGAAGTCATCGTGGACGATTTGGGACCGGGCTGGCAAGCCGGCGGCGCATCGGGGAGCTGGCGCAGCGTCGCGGCGGGCATCAACAACCACGCTTTCTGGACTTTTAACAACACCTACGCCGCGCCGTACTATAACTGGGCGCGCTGGTATCCCACGCTGACCGCGCCGGGCAACTACGAGGTCTTTGCGTACATCCCCGCCGGGTTGGGGTCGACCCTGAACGCGCGATACTGGATCTATCACGCCGGGCGATACAATCTCGCGCTGCGCAGCCAGGCGTTCTACGCCAACCAGTGGATGTCGCTCGGCACGTACTACTTTAGCGCGAGCGGCGGCGAGTTCGTCTCGCTTAGCGACGTGACGTACGAATGCTACCTCTGCCGCACGCTCGCGTTCGATGCGGTCAAGTTCAGTCCGCGGTAGCAGAGACAGCAACGCATTAGAAAAATAAACGTCGGGGCGAACCGCTGGTTCGCCCCGACGGCTACTTGGATGCGTGTTCACAGCGGCGCGTACGTCCCGCGTTTCAAGTACTGCCCCTGCCCCGGCTTGCCGAGGAATTGGTCGTTCTCGAAAATCACACGCCCGCGCGCTATGACGAGCGACGGCGAACCATCGATCGTCACGCCTTCGTACGGATTGTAATCCACACGCATGAAATGTGTCGCCGCGCGAATGGTGTACGGGCGCTGTGGGTCCCACAGCACCACATCCGCATCGCTGTCAACCGCAATCGTCCCTTTGCGCGGGAACAAGCCAAAGAGTTTCGCCGGCGCGGTGCTGGTCACCTGCACAAATCGATTCATGCTCCAGCCGCGCTGCACGACGCCGCCCTGATAAACCAGGTGCATCCGATTTTCGACACCGGGGACGCCGTTCGGAATCTTGGCGAAATTGCCGATGCCCAGTTCCTTCTGCTTCGGCAGCCCTTTAAACCCCTCGTGCATGCAGAACGGACAATGGTCGGTCGCGACGGTTTGCAAATCATCCGTGGCGAGCGCGCGCCAGAGCGGCTCCTGGTTCGCGCGTTCGCGGATCGGCGGCGAGCAGACGAAACGCGCCCCGTCGAAACTGTCGTCGGCGTATTGCTCGTACGCGAGCCACAGATACTGCGGACACGTCTCGCCGTACACGGGTAAGCCGCGATCGCGCGCCGCGCGAATTTCTTCCATCGCCCGATACGACGAAACGTGAACGATGTAGACCGGCACGCCGGCGAGTTCCGCGAGTAAAATGACACGCTGTGTCGCGTCCGCTTCCGCCTGATGCGGACGCGAGAGCAGGTGATAGTTCGGCGTCGTCTTGCCTTCGGCGATGAATTTCTGGACGAGGTAATCGATCACGCTGCCGTTCTCCGCGTGCATCATCACGAATCCGCCATTCGCGCCGGCGCGCTGCATCGCCTTGAAGATCGTCCCGTCGTCGAGCTGCAGGCGGTCGGGGTACGCGGTGAACATCTTGAACGAGGTCACCCCCTCGCGCACGAGCGTGTCCATTTCCGGCAGCAGATCGTCCGGCAGGTATGAGATGATCATATGGAACCCAAAGTCGATCGCGGCTTTCGGTTCCGCCTTCGCCAGCCACTCGTCGAACGCGGCATGCATCGACTTGCCGCGCGCCTGCGTCGGAAAATCGATGATGGTCGTCGTGCCGCCGTGCGCCGCGGCAATCGTGCCGGTCTCGAAATCATCGGACGACACCGCCGCGCCGACGTTGAGTTCCATATGCGTGTGGCAATCGATGCCGCCGGGGATGACGTACTTGCCGCGCGCGTCGATCACGCGGTCGGCGGACCTTGGCAAGTCGCTGCCAATCAGTTTGATTTTGTCGCCGTCGATCAACACGTCAGCGACGTAATCGTCCGTCGCCGTGATGATGCGACCGTTCCGAATCAGGACCGTTGACATGAAAACCTCAGAGGGCGCAGTTGCAGCGCCATCAACGTGATCGCAATGGCAAAGACCGCGTCACTGCAATTGGAAATTCACTATCCCCACAATGGTTGGGGCAGCCACGTTTATCCGCGTCCAATTCTGAAGCGGGGCGAGAAACGCGCGCCTCTCGCCCCAACCACCTAACCACCCAACCGCCCAACTACCCAACTATCCAACTATCCAACGCGATTGCTCGCGCATGAACTGCTGCACATAGTACGGACCCAGCGCGCTCTTGCCGGTGCTGCCACTGCCCTTCCAGCCGCCAAACGAGTTGACGCCCGGCCACGCGCCGGTCGTCGCGCCCGCGCGGCGATTGGAGTATGTCACGCCGGCTTGGATGTTATCGAAGAATACATCGATTTCTTTCTGGTCGCGGCTGTAGATGCCGGCGCACAAGCCGTACTCGGAATCGTTCGCGAGCGCGAGCGCTTCGTCGAACGAATCGACCGCATCAACCACGAGGAACGGCACGAACAATTCTTCCTGGAACAGGTGATGCTTCTTGTCCAGTTCCACAATCGCCGGCTCGACGAAATAGCCATACTGCATTTCGCCGGTCTTGATCTGCGCGCCACCGTGCAGGAACTTGCCGCCCGCGCGCCGCGCCTCGTCCGCCGCGCGCAAGTACGTATCAACCGCGGCTTGGTTGATGACCGGACCCATAAATGTCGGCTTGAGCGTTGGATCGCCGACCACCACGCGGTTCTTGGTGTAATCGACGAGCAGATCGAGGAACTTGTCTTTCACCTGGCGATCAACATACACGCGCGAGCATGCGCTGCACTTTTGCCCGTCGAATCCGAACGCCGCGCGCATCACGCCTTCCGCCGCCTCGTCGAGGTCCGCGCTCGCGGTGACGATCGCCGGATTCTTGCCGCCCATCTCGGCGATCACCGGCTTGGGATAGTTCTTGGCAAAGTGGTGGTACACCTGCATCCCGACCTCTTTCGAGCCGGTGAAGATCAAGCCATCGACGCCGGGATTCTCTTGCAACTCCGCGCCGACGGTCGCGCCGGGTCCGACCATCAGGTTGAACACGCCGCGCGGCACGCCCGCGTCCGCGAACGCACGGTAGATTTCGTACCCCGCGACCGGCGATTCGCTCGACGGCTTGAAAACCACCGTATTGCCGGCGACGAGCGCGCCCGCGCTCATCCCGGTTGCCAGCGCCATTGGAAAATTCCACGGCGCGATGACCGCCCACACGCCGTACGGTCGCAGCACGCTGACCGTCTTCTGCCCCTTGCCCGGCGATTCGAGTGGCAGGACGAAACCTTTGTGAAATTCCATCCGCTCGCAATAATAGCGAATCAGTTCTGCCGCTTCGTTCACTTCAGCGAGCGCTTCGGCGCGGTTCTTGCCCACCTCGAACGCCATCCACGCGGCGATGGCGTAACGCCGCTCGATCATCAAGTCGGCTGCGCGGCGCAGAATTTTGACGCGGTCGCGGTAATCCATCGCACCCCATTTGCCGAACGCCTCGTGCGCAACCTGGATCGCCGCGCGGGTATCCTCGCGCGTCCCTTTCGGGAAATAGGAAACGACGACGCGCGTATCGACCGGGCTGGCGTGCGGATTCTCACCGCCGGATGATGGACGCGGCTCGCCATTCACAAAGTTGGTGAAATGCCTGCCGAGTTCCTGACGAACTGCGGCAATCGCTTCATCGTACTTTTTATCGTCTTCCGGGGTGATCGCGAGCGTGGCATAGGTAATGCGGGGAATTTTCGCCGCGGCGGCTTTTTTGACCATGCGCGTGGATCTTCTTTTTACTGCACTTTTCTTTGCTGGCATAATGACTCCTCCTTGAATCCAAGTCTGCAGAGACGACCCGGTGCGTCGTCTCCACGCGTTCGACGAAATTGTATCCCCTTTCCCGACGCGTGTCAAAGGCATAGAACGCGCGTTTTCCTTCTCGCGCCATTTTTGGTATAATGCCAGTGAACAGTGCGCGGTGAACAGTATCCAGTGAGAGCATACTGATAACTGAATACTGGAAACTGAGGTTTCAATGCCCGATCGCGTTGTATCACCCAAACCATCCGAAGACGAAGGCAAATACGAACTCTCGCTGCGCCCCAAACGGCTGGACGAGTACATCGGTCAGGACAAGGTCAAGCAGAATTTGAAAATCCTGATCGAGGCAGCTAAAGCGCGTGGTGAAGCCATCGATCACGTGTTGCTGTACGGTCCACCCGGGCTTGGCAAGACGACGCTGGCGAACATCATCGCAAATGAAATGCAAGTGTCGATCAAGACGACCTCGGGTCCTGCCATTGAGCGCCCCGGCGATCTCGCCGCGATTCTGACGAACCTGCGCGCCGGCGATGTGCTGTTCGTCGACGAAGTGCACCGGCTCGCGCGTCCGGTCGAAGAAGTGCTCTACCCCGCGATGGAAGATTTCTCGCTCGACATCGTCATCGGCAAGGGACCGAGCGCGCGCAGTATTCGATTGAAGATGCCGCGCTTTACGCTGATCGGCGCGACAACGCGGTACGCGATGATGTCCGCGCCGTTGCGCGACCGCTTCGGCGCGGTCTATCGGCTGGACTTTTACGACCAGAGCGCGATGGAGACGATTGTGCATCGCTCCGCCGGCATTTTGGGCGCGCCGATCGACGCGGCGGGCGTGACCGAGATCGCGCGGCGCGCGCGCGGCACGCCGCGCGTCGCGAACCGGCTTTTAAAGCGCGTGCGCGATTACGCGCAGGTGCGCGCGGATGGCGCGATCACCGCGGCGGTTGCCAGCGACGCGCTCGCGATGCTCGAAGTCGACGCGCTGGGGCTGGACGATATCGACCGCAAGGTATTAAAGACGATCATCGAGAAATTCGGCGGCGGACCGGTCGGCTTGGAAACCATCGCCGCTTCGATCAGCGAAGAAGCCGACACGATCATGGATGTCTACGAACCGTACCTGCTCCAGCTGGGCTTTCTCGATCGCACGTCGCGCGGGCGCGTCGCGACGCGCGGCGCGTACGAGCATCTGGGATTGAAATATCCAGAATCGCCGCAGGAACGGTTGATGTGACCATCCACATCCTGCGTGAACGCGCTACGGCAGAGCAAGTGAGTGAGATGCTGCAAGCGCTGCAAACTTACATCAAACTCGCGGTAGACATTGAACGTCATGTCGTGGCAGGCGGCGGTACGATGCACGCTGATAGTGAAACAGCTCTATTACAGGATGGTAGCCGTCAGGAAGACATTTGGGGAGCTGACTGGGATCCTCTTGCGCAAGAAGTTTATTTCGAAGCGTTAATCAACATCCGCCCTCGACAGAATAACCGCACGATGATTATCCAAGACCCCGAGATTCGTCAACGCGTCGAGTCGCTTGTCCGTTGGATGTTCGCAAAGAACCAATGATCAATCAAGAAATTCGTGATCGATTCTTGAAGGATGCGCTGCCGCTTCGTCTCGGTGGATTGGCGGCGGATTTGGCACGAATCGCCTCTTTCTTAAAGAATCCAAAATCAGATTCTACTGTTGCAAATCTACTGGAAGAAAGTCGATACTTTATCGAATGGAGCACGCCTGCCCTTTTGCCCGACAGAGTTGAAGACGCCGCGCGCCTTGTAGAAATCCAGCGCGAGTTGACTCATTGGCGACGCGTCTGGAACGTGGCGCAGCACGACCCGGCTTCGCGCGCGAGATTTGCTGAACAAGCGCGCGCGTGGTCGGATGAAATACTTGCAATGTCCGGTCTCCTCAATCAAGAATGAAAAAACTGCGACTATTTACTGGTTATTCGTTACTGATTACTGCGCTTTTCCTCGCTCACACCCTCTTTTACTTTTTTGCCATCGGCATGGACGCCGTGGACGACGCCTACATCTCGTTTCGCTACGCTCAGAACGCGATTCGCGGCTATGGTCTCTTCTTCAACCCCGGCGAACGCGTCGAAGGGTTTACCAATTTCCTCTGGACCACGCTGATGATCCCGCTCGAAGGCGCGCACGTCGAGGTGGGACGCGCGAGCATGCTGCTTGGCGTGTTGTTCGGACTCGCGACGCTGTGGCTCGTCGTGCGGTTCGCGCGAATGGTCGGCGCACCGCGCGGCGCAGGATGGCTCGCTGCGTTCTTACTCGCGGTGGACGGATCGTTCGCGCTGTGGGCGGTTGCCGGCTTGGAAACAGCAATGTTCGCGTTCCTGGTTTTTGCCGGCGCGGTGCTGTACGTGCGGGAACAAGACGGACATCTATCCTCCGTCCTCCGTCCTCCGTCAGATTTTCCTTACAGCGGCATGTTTTTCGCGCTCGCGGCGATGACGCGGCCGGAAGGGCTGATGGTCTTGGCAATTACCGTCGCGCATCAAGCCGCATGGCGCGTGCTGGCGGAGCGCCGCCTGTTCACGCGGCGCGATCTCGAACGCGCCATCGCGTTTGCCGCGCTGTTCGTGCCGTACTGGCTGGGACGCTGGTGGTACTACAAGTCGTTTCTGCCCAACTCGTTCTACGCCAAAGTCTCCGTGTCGGGGCCCGCGGCGCAGATCGAGCGCGGCTGGAATCACCTGAGCCAGTTCGTCGGTGTGCACGCGGGGTGGATCATTGGCCTCCCCGCGGCGGCAGGCGTGGCGAGTGCCGTGTGGCGCGTGACGCGGACATCGAAATCACAGAACACGCAACACGCAACGCATGTTGCCACCGCATTCTGGGCGACGTACTTTGCCGCGATCATCGTGCCTTACACCGCCTACATCGTCTACGTCGGCGGCGATTGGTCGGTCGGGCGATTCTTCGTGCCGTTGCTCGCGCCATTTTATCTTTTGTTTTCCACCGGCATTGTGGAAATGTGGAATTGGATCGTGGATAAATGGCTGCGCGGCTGGGGAACCTCGGTGAACTATGCGGCGCTGAGCGTGAGTATCCTGTTAGGAGTGCTGTTGTTCACATTTTCGTCATGGAATGGGGAGTATGGAATTTACGTGCACGGCTTTGACGCGGCGGAAGCGACGCGCGCGCGGGAGACGATGGGCAAGTGGCTGTATGCGCACGTGCCGCGCGGCACGCTGATCGCAGTCGATGCCGCAGGGCAAGTGCCTTACTTTTCGGAACTGCCGGCAATCGATATGTTCGGCATCAACGATCTACACATTGGCAGAATGAAAGTCGCGACGCTGGGCGAAGGTACGCCGGGGCACGAGAAATTCGATTTGGGCTATGTGATCGCACGCGCGCCGACGTACGTCGTGATTTACGGCAATCTGTTCGACAGCGTGAAGGAATACGAGCGCGCTTTAGTCCAATGGACAGACGATCCGGCGCTGGAAAAATTCCTCACGCTCTATCGACGACGCACCGCGCCGTAGGGAGGATCGGAGTAGGAACGATGGAAGAGATGGGCAAGTGGTTGATTCTGCTCGGCGTGCTGCTGGTCATCATCGGCGGCGCGATGGTGTTAATCGGCAAAGTGCCGGGAATTGGGCGGCTGCCGGGTGACATTGTCTTTCAGCGCGATAACATGACTTGCTTCTTTCCAATTGCCACGTCAATTTTGCTGAGCATCGTGCTGACAGTCCTTTTGAATATCATTCTCCGGATAATCAATCGATAGATTTATAGCTGTAGTAGGGACTGTGGACAAGTGCAAGCAGAGAACGCGTGTGCGAAAACCTACTAGGTTTAGCGTGCTCGAAAATTCGCCTCGCGGTATCTAGCAAGTCGGGTGGCAAGTTATGCGCCGAAGTTGGGATGGTGATGTGAGTTGGAAATTCACGCTTTTCCACAGTTTTTCTTGGCTGGAAATTGTCAGCCCAACAAATTGTGGTATCGATTTAGCAAGCCACAAATTGTAGTATAAAACGATGTGTCGAGGGGGCGGTTATCCCCATATCGGTTTGTTTATCCCCAAATATGGCTCAGTTATCCACAATTCTGTGAGTCGAAGGCTAAACATAAAGCGGATGACTTGTCCACAGGTCATCCGCTTTTTTGCCCACAAAACGGGGAACAATCGATGTCAAGGTCACCCCTTCGGTTCTTCGTAAAGGCGGCTTTTGATGGCGAGGGCTTCGCGACGGCGGTTATCATCTGTCTCGATCTGCTCTGCCATTTTCTCGTGTGCGTAGATGACGGTGGTGTGGTCGCGACCGCCCAGCAATTCGCCGATCTGCGGGAGCGATGTGCCAATCTCCTCGCGCAGGAGGTACATCGCCATCTGCCGTGGCACGACAATTTCCTTGTTGCGGCTGCGTCCGGTCAAATCGGCGATATCGACGCGATAGTACTCGGCGACTGCCAGCAAAACCTGTTCGGGTGTGATCGGTTGATGGCGCAGAATATCCTGCAGGACGGTGGTGGCGAGGTCCACCGACAGTGACGCGCTCATCAGCCGCGCGTAACCGAGCACGCGCGTCAACGCGCCTTCCAGCTCGCGGATGTTGCTCTGGACTTTGCGCGCGATGAAATCAATCACGTCGTCCGGTACCAGCGTGCCCAGCCCCTCAGCTTTGGTGCGCAGGATGGCGATGCGCATTTCCAAATCCGGCGGCTGGATGTCCGTAATCATTCCGCCTTCAAAGCGCGAACGGACGCGCTCTTCCAGTGTTGGGATCGAGCGTGGATGACGGTCGCTGGAAATGACGATTTGTTTGTTCGCCGCGTGTAGATGATTGAACGTGTGGAAGAATTCTTCCTGGGTCGATTCCTTGCCAGCGATGAATTGAATGTCGTCGATCAGCAAGACATCGATCTCGCGATAGGCGCGGCGGAATTCGTTCGTCGTTTGAGTTCGGATCGCGTTGACGAGATCGTTAGTGAAAGTCTCGGAGGAAACGTACACCACGCGCTTGCCTTTGCTGGACGGATGCTGACCGAGGGCGTGGAGCAGGTGCGTCTTGCCCAGCCCGGTGCCGCCGTAGAGGAACAGCGGATTGTACGATTCGCCCGGATGCTCGGCGACTGCCAGTGCCGCGGCGTGTGCGAGTTGGTTGGATTTGCCGACGATGAAGGTCTCGAAGGTGTACTTGGGATTGAGCGGGGCGGGTGTGCGCGCTGCCAGTTCGTCGGCGCGCGGCGCCGGGTGAGGCGCCGCCGGGGAGTCCTCTTCTCTGCGCGTTTCAGACTCGCGATTGGCATCGCGCAACAAGTCGGGCTCGATTTCATCATCGCGTTGTGAAGGCTTGTTTTCTTTCACCACGTAGCGCATCTCCACCGATTTGCCGACAATCCCGGTCACGGTGCGTTGGATGGTCGTGTTCAAGCGATTCTCGAGCCACTCTTTGGCGTATGGGCTATGAACACCGACGACCATCGCGCCATCCTGAAACGTGATCGCGTGCGTGGGGCGCACCCAGGTATCGAACGTGGCGCGAGTCATTTGAAGTTGAAGTTCGCCGAGTGTCGCGTGCCAGATGTCATTGGCGTTCATTTGCATGGGACTATATTCTAACAAATGAATTGCACGCGCGCAATATGTGTACCTTAAAAAAGAAAATCGCACGTCGAGTTTTTAAGATTCGTTCTGATCGGATTCGCCATCCGTTTTGTCAATCCGAA
>Ga0272448_1001179_pt1 | contig 36532 bp, 38 predicted proteins | sample YNPCB0191_FD_202220 | JGI IMG/M metagenome (GOLD analysis project Ga0272448, IMG submission 202220) | Hot spring sediment microbial communities from Yellowstone National Park, WY, United States - YNP-CB-019-1 | ecosystem: Environmental > Aquatic > Thermal springs > Hot (42-90C) > Sediment...
GAGGTATTGATTTGTTGGGTTAGTTTAGGGATAATCAGCTCTCTTATAAGTTGGCTTGAGTATTCATTAAGCTTTTTTAGTCTTGGGTCTTGGAAGTTGTAGACTGCGTCATTTTTTAAGTAATCCTCTTCCAGCATCACCTTTAAGGTTGCCTTGTAGATGTAGGCACTTCGGCTTGGCCCCTGGCCTGGCTCACTGTAAACTGAACCCATTGTCTCGCGGATGATGATTTCATCTGGCACTATCCAGGGACGGGTTAAGGTAGGGATGGTTATATTCTCTGAGCCAAAGAGTTCCTCTGCCTTCTTGTAGAGCCTGTCCCAGTAGAGTTTTCCTTCAGGGGTCTGGGGGTTGGTTGCCTGGGCAGTATCCTTTTTTAGCTGCAGGTCTGCCTCAAGGAAGATTTTTCCTATATCAGTCTGGGCTAAAAGCGGGTCAATGATATCATCAGGTGAGTCAGGCCTTAAGTTTACCCAGAATTTATCATTGGGTAAGCTAAGGCCAGTAAAGAAGTATTTAAGTAGCTGCTTTGAGGTATCTTCAAGCTCTTTCTGGGAAGGGCTTTTTAAAGAGCCTTTATCAATTAAAAGCCTGAAGTTATTCTCAAAGAGGTTATACTCAAGGTATCTTAAATGCAGTGGCCTGAATTTATCTACTATAAGGCTATTTCTTAAAGTAGCTAAATGCGTGGAGATATCCAGCTCAGCAGCCAACTGGCTAAAGCCAGATTGCTGGAGGAAAAGCAAAAGACTTAAAAAAAGGGCTAAAAAACGGAATAAAAAAATACTTTTAGATTTAATCTGCATTGGTTTTTAGATATGTTTATGGCTTTTAAAAGATTATTTTTGAAAGCTATTTTTTCTTTTCTACTTAAAATATAATCGCAAAATGAGGTAATTTCAAGGTAAAAACTTCAGATTTTGGAAGCGGTTTCTTTAGAAGGATAGAGGCGTTTATCTATAAAGATTGACTTAGCAAACAAATTGCCTTGAGAGTCAAATCTTTATCTAACACATCTATGACTTGTGATGATTTTTTTATTATTGAAGCATCACCGCCAGTTGCTACTACAGTAGCCTGATTGCCTATTTTTTCCTTTAATATTGTAACCAGGGCATTAGTTAATAAAACCATTCCGTTTACTACACCGCTGAGTATGCACTGCTTGGTATCCCTACCGATAAACTCCTTAGGCAAAGATAAACGTATCTTAGGTAAAAGCGCTGTATTTTGGGTTAATGAACTTAAAGATGTGCTTAGGCCGGGCAAAATCAAACCACCCAAAAATTCCCCTTTTTTCGAAAGGATATCAAAGGTCACTGCAGTCCCATAATCAATAATGATAGCCGGAGCGCCATACAACCTTAATGTTGCATAGGCGTTTAATAACCGATCTATGCCCAATTTATTTGGATAACGATAACGATTTACCAAAAGCACAGCTACATCTTTGCCAATAACCCTAATTTTTTTCATAAAAATCCTTTTGCCTGAAGCTAAAAATTTAGATAACCCCTCAGGGACCACACTTGCAACCAACAACTCGTCACAAAAAACTCGAGAAGAAATTTTTTTTAATTGAGAAAAATAATCAATGATATCCGTGGCAAACCGAAATCTCTTTTTAACCCTGCCATCCACAAATAACGCCAGATGGACCCAGGTATTGCCGATATCTACCGCTAATAACCTCTTCATTTTTTGCCTTCCCGGCGTAACAACTTTAATTCTTTAATCTGGTCGCGCAGAGCTGCTGCCTTTTCAAACTCCAAATTTCTGGCTGCAAGCTCCATTTCATACTCCAAATCAGCTATATCCTTACGCCATTGGTATTCTAAACGCTCCTGTCCGGTAAGGCTGGCAACGTATTCTTCTGCTTCAGCTAAATCCTCAATCCCCTGCTTGATTGCCTTCTGTATAGACCGCGGCGTAATTTTGTGTCTCTCGTTAAACTCCAGTTGCAGTCTTCTCCTACGCTCGCTTTCATTGATTGCCTTTTTTATAGAATCAGTAATCGTGTCCGCATACATCACAACCGTTCCGTTTATATTTCTCGCTGCCCGGCCAGCAACCTGAATCAAAGAGGTTGCCGAACGCAAAAAACCCTCCTTATCTGCATCCAATATAACTACCAGGGAAACCTCAGGTAAATCAAGACCTTCACGTAAGAGGTTTATCCCCACTAAACAATCAAAATCCTTCCTGCGTAGCTCCCTTAAAATTTTGGCCCGTTCAATTGTATCAATCTCTGAATGGAGATATTTAACCCGAATCCCTTTTTCTCTTAAGTAAAGGGTCAAATCCTCAGCCATGCTTTTAGTAAGGGTGGTTACCAGAACCCTTTCGTTTCTGGCAACCCGTAAGCGGATTCGACGGATTAAATCTTCAATTTGACCCTTGGTAGGAAGCACTTCTATCTTGGGGTCAACTATCCCAGTTGGCCGAATTAACTGTTCAATAACCTTGCCTTTACTTTTAGTAATTTCGTATTCTCCGGGAGTTGCCGAGACAAAAATCACCTGTTTTACTAAAGACTCAAACTCTTCAAAACGCAGAGGGCGATTATCTAAACAGGATGGCAACCTAAAGCCATATTCAACCAAAATCTCTTTGCGACTACGATCTCCCTCATACATACCCCTTAGCTGAGGCAAGGTTACATGCGACTCATCAATTATAGTAATAAAGTCTCCAGGGAAATAATCTAAAAGGCAATAAGGCCTGCTACCTGCTGGTCTGCCAGAAAGAATCCGCGAATAGTTTTCAATACCGGGGCAATATCCCATCTCTTTAAGCATCTCCATATCGTAGCGGGTTCGACTTTCTAAGCGCTGGGCCTCTAATAGCTTACCATTTTTTTTAAAATAGTTTAACCTTTCTTGCAGTTCGCGCTCAATCTCTAAAAGGGCTGAATCAAGCCTATCTTGTGAGACCAAAAAATGCTTTGCTGGATAAATAGATACCCTATCCAGGTCTGCAATCGCATCTGCTGTAATGGGGTTAAATTCAGAAATCTTATCTACCTTATCATAATTAAATTCTATTCGGATGGCCACCTGTCTGTATGATGGAAAAACCTCCAGGCAATCACCCCTTACCCTCATTCGACCACGGATGAATTCGTAATCATTGCGCTCATACTGGACCTCAATGAGTTTACGGATAACCTCATCCCGAGAGACTGGCTGCCCCTTTTCTATGTAAACCAGAAGATCACGGTAGTCAGAAGGAGAACCCAAATTATAGATACAAGATACAGATGCAACTATCAAAACATCCCTGCGGGACATAAGGCTAGAGGTGGCTGAAAGCCTAAGCCGGTCCAACCGCTCGTTAATAGATGCGTCCTTTTCAATGTAGGTATCGGTTGAGGGAACATAGGCCTCAGGCTGATAGTAGTCGTAATAACTTACGAAATACTCAACCGCATTTTCAGGGAAAAACTCCTTAAATTCCGAATAAAGCTGGGCAGCCAAGGTCTTGTTATGAGAAATAACCAAGGTAGGAAGATTAACCTGAGAAATGACATTGGCTAAGGTAAAGGTCTTTCCCGAGCCTGTAACACCTAAAAGCGTAATATACCTTTCTCCCTTTAAAACCGACTCGGTCAACTCTTTAATCGCCCTGGGCTGATCACCACAAGGAGAAAATTTAGAAACCAATTTAAATCTTTCCATAAAATCTAATCGGGTAGCCTGCGGATAATGGCCCGGATAAAGCCTAAAGAGGTGCCAATTTTAAACTCTAAAGGGACGCGGCGCGATTCTGTGGTTAAGGTAACCAGAAATTTCCTTCTTCCCAAAATATATTCGTTAAGGCCAGAGCTGACAGTTACTTCTATGGCTGGAAAACTTCCCTTACCTTTAATCTCGCGTAAAAAAACTTGGCCCGTATTAACAGTCAACGACCAGTTTGCCTGCTGGTAATAAACCTTAATCTCGAACTGGGAATTTTCTTTTCGGGAATTCAATCGTATATAAAAAAAAGCCGAAAGTAAATCCTGAATGTCTTCATCAATCTCTTGGGTTGGCTTGGGCTCCAGGGATTCAGTGTTTTTTTTGGAAATTTTTACAAACTTGGCAAGCCCCCAGCTGCGGCAGGTTGCCTTTTTGTTTTTGTGGTCAAAATCAATAAGGGTATAGTTTGACTGCTTACCAAAGCGCCGTATTTTAAAAAATCTACAACTCGAAAAATTTTCAGCATCAATAAAACTATAAACCTTGTATTCTAAATCATATAATCGCCTTATGAATCTATTGGGAAAGCTGCGGGCAACTACCAGGTAGCAGGGCCTTCCCTTTAGGTTGGTCAGGCCAATATTCTTGATAATCACCCTACCTACAGGAAAACCCAACCACTCTATTGAATATTCCAAACCCTGACCACCCTTTAAAATCTGGTCTGGATCAACAACAGCTATTTTTTCTATCCGGTTAACCTGGGCAAGAGCAAGAAAAAAAGACCCCCCAATAAATAACCCAACCACAGCCAAGATCAGAACCGTAAATGGCTTCATTGAACCTCAAGGCTCATATCCACTGCCCTAACTGAATGGGTCAGAGCGCCAATAGAAATAATATCCACGCCTGTGGCAGCTATCTCGCGTATATTTTCAAGATTCACTCCCCCTGAGACCTCAAGCTTAGTTGGGGGATGATGGCTCTTAAATTCAGTATTATTACGAATCCTTATCGCCTCTTTTATCTCATCAATACTCATATTATCCAACATTATATAATCCGGCTTAAAACGCAAGGCATGCCTAAACTCATCTAAGTTTTGGACCTCAATCTCAATCTTAAATCCCTTAGGAACGCTAGGAAGCCTGTCGTAGCCATCAGTTACTTTAATATGATTATCTTTAATTAAAACCATCTCGTCCAGGCTTACCCTATGGTTATGACCTCCGCCCACCCTAACTGCGTACTTCTGCAACTCGCGCAGGCCCGGAATTGTCTTACGGGTGTCGGTAATCTTGACTGGATAAGGCTCAATCCGACGCACATACTCACGGGTTTTGGTGGCAACCCCGGAAAGCATAACCAGAAAATTCAAGGCCACTCTCTCTGCAGTTAGAATTCCCCTTGCCTTGCCATGTATACGCGCAATCACCTCACCATTTTTAACCTCTATGCCCTCGGTCTTCAAAGACTTAAACTCTACGGTCCCGTCTGAAATCCTAAAGACCTCCCTTGCTACCGGCAACCCGCATACAACACAGTCCTCTTTAACTATTATAACTGCATCGATAACCTTATCCTCGGGTATAGTAAGCTGAGTAGTGATATCTCCTTTGCCGATGTCTTCGATAAGGGCATGGCGAACAATTGAATCTAACCGCGCCAAATCCAATTCTTTTTTGCAACTGCTACCATTAGCGTATGCCATCTTGAACCACCTTTAGTTTGGAGAGGGCCTCTTGTAACTCTCTCAGTTTTTCCTTCTCTCTTTCCACTACCTCCGCCGGGGCCTTGCGGGCAAAATCAGAATTCTCCAAAAGCCTTTTCTTGCCGACGATTTCCTTCTCAATCCTATCTATCCTTTCAGTCAAGCGTCGGGAAAAATCCAGGATATCCACCGTTCCTTCAAGTGGTATAACTATATGCATATCCTTAAAAAGCGAAACATACTGATTGGGTTTAGGTAGATACCTATCATTTATTACAACGCTTGATACATTGGCCAATCTTTTAATATAAGCAGATGTCTCAAGTAACAAATGCTGCCTATGTGGCTGGGTTGCATAAATAACTACCTGGCGCAACTCATCCTTTAAAGGCAAATCCAATTCCAGCCGCATATTGCGAATAGTTGTAACCATATCCCAGAGAAGCTGTATGTCCTGTTCAAGCTGTACATCCACAAAATCCTCGTTGACCTTAGGCCAATCCTCAATCATTATGCTTTTGGGAAGCTCAGCAGCCCGGCAAAAACCACCCAACCTCTGCCAGAGCTCCTCGGTAATAAAAGGCATAAAAGGATGTATAACCCTAAGTAATTTCTCTAAGATAATAACCATAACCCTCTGGGTCTTTGAATCTGCCAGCTCCCCTTTTATTGCCTCCAAATACCAATCACAAAACTCATGCCAGAAAAAGCTGTAGACCAACTGTGCGGCTTCGTTAAATCTCAACTCCTCCAAATCCTGGCTAACCATTTTCAAAAAGGAATTAAAACGGCTCAACATCCACCTGTCAATTATCTTTAAATCTTCCTTTTTAAGTTTAACTTCTGATTCACAAAGATAATCCCCTCCAGCCAGGTTCGTCAAGACAAAACGCGAGGCATTCCAAATCTTATTGGTAAAATTCCTTCCCTGCTCAAACCGCTCCTTAGACAGAAACACATCCTGGCCAGTGGCAGTAATGGAGATAAGGCTAAAACGCAAGGCGTCGGCGCCGTATTCATTAATAATATCTAAAGGGTCAATAATGTTACCGAGGGATTTGGACATCTTTCTACCTTCAACATCCCGTACTGTTCCATGGATGTAAACAGCCCTGAAGGGTTCCTTGCCCATAAATTCAAAACCAGCCATTATCATCCTGGCAACCCAAAAGAAAATTATCTCAGGCGCAGTCACCAATACAGAAGTCGGATAAAAATATTCCAAGTCCTTTTTGGCCTGACTCGCGAACTCCTGGTTATCTGAATTAAACGGCCAATGGAAGGTTGCGAATGGCCACAGCCAACTTGAAAACCAGGTATCTAATACATCCTCGTCCTGGGTAATAGCAGTTGAGCCGCAATAAGGGCATTCCCTGGGCCTCGAACGGCTAACAATAACACCTTTTTCTTTTTTGGGCTTTAAATTGGGCTTGAGCTCGGTTATCTGGGAAACATCATTCTCCTTTAGACAGTCGTTGCAGTAGTAAACCGGAAGCCGATGTCCCCACCATATCTGCCGCGATATACACCAATCCCTTATATTCTCCATCCAGTTAAGATATACCTTGGTCCAACGCGAGGGATAAAATTTTATCTTGCCTTTTTTGACTGCCTCAATAGCGGGTTTTGCCAAAGGCTTCATCCGGACAAACCACTGGGTTGAAAGGTAAGGCTCAATAATAGTATTACAGCGATAACAGTGGCCAGCGGATAACTGGTAGGGTTCTACCTTTTCTAATAACCCCAATTGTTTTAGGTCATTTACAATTAATCTGCGGGCCTCAAATCTATCCATATTCTCATATTTTTTTGCCTTGTCATTCATCCGGCCATCAGGGGACATAACATTAACGAATTCCAAATTATGCCTGATAGCCAGGTTATAATCATTAATATCATGACTGGGGGTGACCTTTACTGCGCCTGTCCCGAATTTCATATCCACCATTCTATCGGCAATAATCTTTATCTTGCGCCCCACCAATGGCAACACTAAGAATTTGCCTATCAGCCTCTTATATCTTTTATCCCCCGGATTTACTGCCACAGCAGTATCTCCTAGCATTGTTTCAGGCCGGGTAGTAGCAACTACGACAAATTTATCCGGTTCACCAGCAAAAGGATAGCGTAGGTAATAGAGATTACCTTCTATGGTTTTGTGGGGTGTCTCTTCATCTGAGAGTGCAGTCTGACAACGCGGACACCAGTTGATAATATAGCTGCTGCGGTAAATCAAACCTTTTTGGTAAAGCCGTATGAATACTTCCAAGACTGCCTCGGAATAATCCTCATCCATAGTAAATCGGGTCCTTGACCAATCGCAGGAAGCGCCTATTTTTTTTAACTGTCGAATTATTGTAGAACCGTACTGTTGCCTCCACTGCCATACCCGCCTTAAAAACTCATCCCTGCCTAAATCCTGTCGTTTCAGGCCCTCTTTGGCCAAGGACCTCTCAACGACATTCTGGGTAGCAATTCCGGCATGGTCAGTGCCGGGCATCCACAAGGCCTCCTCGCCTTTCATCCGATGATAACGGATAAGGATATCCTGGATGGTATTATTAAGCGCATGCCCCATATGCAGTATGCCAGTAACATTGGGAGGGGGTATCACTATGCAGAATGGTATTTTTTTTGTATTGGAAGTTGCCCTGAAAAGATTATGCCCTTCCCAAAAGGCATACCACTTATCCTCAATCTCTTTTGGGTTGTAACGTGTGGGGATCTCTTGCATTCTTCTCTTTTTCTTTTAAAAGTTTATATTCGATGCTATCTGCCAAGGCCTGCCAGCTGGCCTCAATGATATTCTCATGGACCCCAATGGTATTCCAGGTATCTTCTTTGTCCTGGGATTGTATCAAAACCCTCACCCGCGCCGCTGTCCCAGCCTTTTCATCCAAAACCCTTACCTTAAAATCAGTCAAACGCATCTGGGAAAGGGCAGGATAAAAAGACCTCAAGGCCTTGCGTAAGGCATTATCCAGGGCATTTACCGGGCCATCCCCCTCAGCTGCAGTATGCTCCTTCTGCCCATTTACTTTAATCTTAATAATTGCCTCAGAGGAAATCTTTTTATCCGAAAGCTTCTCTATGACCACCCGGAACCCCTCAAGCTCAAAAAATCTTTTATATTTTTTTAACGCCCTCTTTATCAACAACTCCAAAGAACCCTCAGCAGCCTCAAAATGGTAACCTTTATGTTCCAACTCCTGAATAAGCTTCAAGATTTTTTTGGTCACTAGGTCATCCTTCTGTAAATCAAGCTCGAGGTCTTTGGCCCGCAGGATAACCCCGGTTTTTCCTCCCAGCTCAGAAACTAAAATCCGGCGCCGATTGCCGACCAGGTCCGGCTCAATGTGCTCGTAACTGCAGGGGTTTTTCATTACTGCGTTTATATGTACCCCACCTTTATGGGCAAAGGCGGACTCGCCAACATAGGGTTGCTCGTTACGAATGCGCATATTACTTATCTCAGCTACAAAACGCGAGACATGAGTCATATTCTTCAATTGCCCATCGCTGATGCAATCAATCTTCATCTTTAATTTAAGATTGGCAATAATCGGGATTAAATCGGCATTCCCGCAACGCTCACCGTAGCCATTAATCGTACCCTGGACTATCTCACAACCTGCCTCAACTGCAACCAAGGAATTCGCTACTGCCACCCCACTGTCATTGTGACAGTGTATACCCAACAACGCCTTAACCTTGGGCCTTATCTGAGATACAACCTTAAAGACTTCTGAGGTAATGGTCCCACCATTGGTATCGCATAAAACTATGCTTGCCGCCCCGGCCTCTTGGGCAACTAAAATACACTGGAGGGCATAATCACTGTTTGCCCTATAGGCATCAAAGAAATGCTCAGCATCATAAAATACCGTCAACCCCTGGGAAACCAAAAACCGGACGGAATCTCTAATCATAGCCAGATTTTCATCCAGGCTTGTTTTAAGCACATCCCTGACATGGAGGTCCCAGGTCTTACCAAAAACCGCTGCCACTTTTGCCTGGGATTTTAAAACGCCCAAAAGGTTAGTATCCTGCTCCGCCTTAGTGTTAGGCCTACGAGTTGAGGCAAAGGCAACCATCTGGGCATGGGTAAGCCTCTTTTTGGCCATCGTGAGATAAAATTCCATATCCTTGGGGTTGGAACTGGGCCAGCCGCCTTCGATATAATGGATACCAAACCTATCCAACTCCTGCGCAATGCGTATCTTGTCTATAACTGAATATGAAATACCTTCTCCTTGAGCGCCATCTCTAAGAGTTGTGTCATATAACTTTACCTGAGTCATGCTAGACCCCTTTTTGTTTTTTTTCGGTACAGAACTTATCGTGCAAGGCCTTTACTGCAACTTCAGCAAACTGTTTCTTTATGATACAAGAGATACTTATATCCGAGGTAGAAATCATCTCTATATTTATCTTATTTTTGGCTAATACGTCGAACATATCCGCCGCCACCCCCGGATGAGACTTCATCCCTACGCCTACTATCGATACTCGGGCAATATCCTCATCCTGCAAGACCTCCCCTGCCTTCAACTCAGAGGCTACCTTGCGGATTATCTTGGATGCCTTGCCTAACTCTGTTTTTGCCACAGTGAATGATATATCCGTCTTACGGGTATGGCTCACATTCTGAACAATCATATCTACGTTAATGCCACCTACGGATAACTCCTTAAAAATCTTGGCTGCCACACCAGGCCTGTCCGGGACATCGCACACAGTTATTTTAGCCTCGTTTTTGTTTATGGTCACGCCGCTAACCAATACCTCTTCCATCCTCTTAACCTCCTTTATTATCATTGTGCCTGGTTTTTCGGAAAAAGAAGAACGCACATGTATCGGTACATCAAACTTCTTCGCTACCTCAATGGAACGGGCCTGCATCACCTGGGCACCTAAAGAAGCCATCTCCAACATCTCATCGTAGGTAATCTGCCCAAGTTTACGGGCGTTGCTGACAATCCTGGGGTCAGCAGTATAAATACCTTCTACATCAGTATATATCTCACAGGTCTCAGCCTCCAGCTCCTTGGCCAAGGCAACTGCGGTCAAATCTGAACCGCCTCGACCCAAGGTAGTAATATCCTGGTTCAAGGTTGCTCCCTGAAAACCCGCTACGATTACTATACGGCCCCTATTCAACTCTTCAAGGATTTTTTCGGTGTTAATCTTAATTATCCTGGCCTTGGTATGACTGCTATCTGTAATAATTCCTACCTGCAATCCTGTAAAAGAAATTGCCTCAAAGCCAACTCGTTGTATCGCCATAGCCAAAAGCGCCACGGAAATCTGCTCGCCAGTTGAAAGAAGCATATCCATCTCCCGCTCGGAAGGCTCAGGATTTATCTGGGTGGCTAATTGAATAAGCTCATCAGTAGTATCTCCGATAGCTGAAACCACCACTACTAGCCTGTAGCCTTTACCCCGGTAGCCGACAACCCTACGGGCAACATTTTTTATCCTCTGGACATCAGCAACTGATGACCCCCCAAACTTCTGAACAACCAAACCCTTTCTCAATTTGCCTCCTGGTTTAAACTTTGTAGTCTTGAATAGACAGACTAATTAATTTTGATTAAACAGATTAAATTTACACCTAAAACAATCGGCGTAATACCTTACTGACTACTACTGGATTCCTTTGAACCTTGGATAAAATAATCCAACAACCTAAATCCCTCCTCAAAATAAAGGCTGGATTTCTCTGCCTCCTTTTCGCAATAACTAGAAAAACCACCTGTTGGGATATCTTTACCATAAATCCCAAAACAAACTGCATCCGCTACATGTGCGCGCAAGGCAATGGGAGTAGGGTGGTCTGGCAAAACTAAAATGCGAAAGTTATTCTTATGTTTAAAGTAATCTAGTACTGTTCCTACAACTAAAGAGTCAAAACGCTCAATGGCTATAATCTTTTCCCGTAAATCGCCATTGTGGCCAGCCTCATCGGGTGCCTCAACATGCAAAAATACAAAATCTCCTCTTTTTAAGAAATCCAAGGTTGCCCTGGCCTTGGCCGCATAATCAGTATCATAGTAACCTGTCGCAGTAGGAACATTAATGACCTCCATTCCCAAAACCCTGCCCAGTCCTTTTAGTAGGTCAACTGCAGAAATAACCGCTCCAGACAAGCCAAACCTCTCGCTAAATTTAGGCATACTCGGTTTAACGCCCTGGCCCCATAACCAAATCATATTAGCTGGATTTTCCTTCAAGTCAACCCTTACCTGATTAATCTCATGTGACTGCAAGACATCCACAGAATCACGCATAAGATGAAGAATCAACTCCTGGCCCTTACCTCTGGGAAGATGGCGCTTAATATCCTTGCCGATTATATCATGCGGAGGAAAACAGATTAAATCCTGTAACCCCTCAGCAGCACCACCTTTAATTACAAGTAGATGCCGGTAGCCTACGCCAGGATAAAACCTGATGCGCGAATTACCCAAGGCAGCGTTAAGGGCCTCAATCAATCCTGTCGCCTCCTTGGTACTAATGTGGCCAGCGCTATAATCTACCAAGGTATCTCCCAAAAAGGTAATCAAATTGCAACGAAAGGCAATATCGCCCTCCTTCAACTCTACCCCTATATTCGCTGCCTCTAAAGGACCCCTTCCAGTGTAATATATTTTAGGGTCATAGCCGAGAATTGATAGATTGGCCACATCCGAGGCTGGATTCATCCCCTCGGGTATGTTCTTTACCCTTCCCAGCATCCCCGAGTTAGCAATGAAATCCATATTTGGGGTCTTGGCAGCCTCTAAGGGAGTACGGCCAGCCAATTCTGTCAAGGGATAATCTGCCATCCCATCACCCACCAGTATCAAATATTTCATCTGCTTTAACATAACCTTGAAAAAAGTTAGAAGCGCACCTGAGGCACTTCCCTTGCCTTCTGCTCAGCCTTGAAATATTCCGATGCCGGCCTAAAACCCAAAATACCGGCTAATATATTACCAGGAAAACTCCGAACTGCAATATTGTATTCTTTAACTGCCTCGTTATAACGCATCCTCTCTACGGCAATGCGATTCTCGGTTCCTGAAAGCTCATCCATAAGCTTTAAAAAGGTCGCATCTGCCTTAAGATTGGGGTAATTCTCCACCACCAGAAGCAAACGACTCAATGTTGAATCAAGCTGAGAGGCAGCCTTTAGCTTATCATCCACAGTCTTGGCCTCAGCCCATTGGGAGCGCGCCCGGGTAATTTCTTCAAAAAGTGTTTTTTCATGGGCTGCGTAGCCTTTAACAGTATTTACTAAATTAGGAATTAGGTCAACCCGACGCTGAAGCTGATTCTCAACCTGAGACCATTTAGCTGTGATATCCTCATGTTTGGCAACTAACCCATTATAGCCTGCTATTAAAGAAATAACCACTACAACCAGAATAATTCCTACTATCCAAAAAAAATTTTTCATTTCCAAAACCCTCCTTTAAAATCCTCCACCAGCACCTCCACCACCACCTCCACCCCCACCACCAAAACCACCTCCAAAACTACCTCCAAAGCCCCCTCCACCAAAACCGCCATAACCATAATGACTATTTCTCCCGCTATTAAGCCCAGGCAGACCAAAGACAAACAACCTCCATAACGGAGTTTGATTTAACTTCGGACTAAGGCGCCAAGCAAAATAACGAAATAGCATAGCGTTTAAATATCCTACCAAAACCAACAAACCCGCAATTCTAGAAACTTTTAGAAATAACAATCCAAACAAAACCGTATAAGGTAGCCCAAGGTATATAGGCCGAGGGATATTCCACAAACTAAAGAAAATTAGGCCAAACAAGGATAGAAATAAAATTCCTTCGGGCGAGGCGGTTTTTGATTCATTTTTTAGAGGTATAGTTTCTAATCGGCCTAATTCAACCCCATATTCCTTAGCAATGACAGAGGCTATCTGGCTTACCCCCGAATACAGCCCTTGGCCATAAAGGCCCTGCCGAAAATAAGGCACCATAAAGTTTCGGCCTATCTCGCCACAGAGGCCATCCGTAAGCATCCCTTCAAGCCCATAACCAGTTTCAATCCTCCAGCGCCTCTGGCTTACCGCCAATAGAACCAAAACACCGTTGTCTTTACCTTTTTTACCAGGTCTCCAGCTGTCAAAAATTAAACGGGCATACTCTCTTTCATCGTAAGGCGCAACAGAATCAACAGTTACAACGAAAATCTCGGCTGATGTCTTACTTTCAAGCTCATCGATTATGTCTGTAATCTTATAGCGATAATCTTGGTCAATAACGTTCGCAAAATCATTAACCCAACCTTGGGGTTGGGGGATTTTCGACGGATAGGTGCAAGCCAAAAAGGAAAATAAAAAAAATATAAAGGCAAAAAAGGCCCGCTTCATTTTTAAAGTTTATCTATAGCTTCTACCAGATTCTCTAAATCCCGGATAAAATCTATATACAGGGTTTCCAACTCATTCCGATTCAACCTCAACTTCCCCTGCTTTAACTTAAAAAGCCTTCCCCAGATATCTAAATCAATGTCAAATTCTGAGCTCAGCTCTTCCAGAATCTCCTCTTTTTTAGTAGGTGGTTGCCTACCCTTAATCCTTAAAACATTGCGCAAGATATGCAACAAGGAAGTAAATGAGGAAGACAAGGCAAAAGCCAAGGCGTGTCTACTTCGATGAATCTTCAAATATATATGGCGCAGGCCAACGAGTTTGATTTTTAGCTCGTGTTCACATTGAAAACGCAAATTTTTAGCATCTATATTTAAATCCTTCAATATGTCTTCGCCGTATAATACGCGATAACTATCTTTGATATCCAAAAATTCAATGGGAAATGTGTCCAAAGAAGAATAAATGTATTCCGGGGTAAAAAATAATGCCTGTATGCCTGGATAGCGTCGTATCAATTTATCGCATTTTACCAAGACCGACAGACTTACATCTTTCATTATCACCAGAAGATTAAGATTAGAAAATATTCTGCTAAAACCACCAGCCACCGCGCTTCCGTAAAGGATAACGGAAATTAGATTCTCTTTATATATTTTTTTCAAACCTTCTAAAAATTCAGCTAAAATCTTTTTTTGTTTATCCGGGAGGTTCAATCCTTCCATAACATTTCTTTTATTTTTCTAACTAAAAACGCTGACATTTCTTCTCTATTCAAAAAAGGACCTAGTTTTTCTTTGGAATTGATAATATATGCCTGGTACCTTCCAAATCTCAATCTACAGGCAACCACCATATCTAATCTTGCCCTCTTCATCAAGGCCATAGCTGACTTAAAAAGTACTATCCTTCTTGCCTCCGGCTCAAACTTAAAACCGACTATTACCATATTTGGGTTATAATCCCTGAAGGTATCGATAAGCTTAGGCGCGGGAAATAACCTTAATAAAAACGGAGATAATCCCGATTCTATTTTTTGGATTAGGCGACTTTTGGGTTGATAGTCGGAAACCGCAGCAGAATGCACCAAAACATCATAATGGCCTGAGGTAAGCTGTTGTTTTATTAATGCGCTTAATTCATCAAAATAGACGTAACGCAAAAGCCGCACCCCGCTTAACCCTCTAACCTCACCCACCGGGCCTAAAAGTAAGGTAACATGGGAACCTAACCGCAAAAAGGTCTTAGCCAAACCAATACCTGTTTTTCCGGTAGCTATATTACCCAAAACCCTTACTGAATCAATAGGCACCCAGGTAGGCCCAGCGGTTATTAAGACTTTTTTATTCTTTAAAACTCTATAGTTAGATTTAGGGTTAGAAATTTTTTTAAAATCCAATCTCTTTTAAAACGGTTTTTAACTGGGGTTTTATTATCTTGGGTTTATTCACTGTCCTAATTGCCCTATCAGGGTCTTTTAATCCATGTCCGGTTAAAATACAAACTATCTGTCTATTGTTAGAAGCCAAACGCTTAACCCTACTTTTAAAATACCCTTGCCTGGATAACTTCAATAACCCTGCAACTGAGGCTGCAGAGGCAGGCTCAACAAAAACTCCCTCTTTGCTAGCCAAAAGCCTATAGGCCTGTATAATCTCCCTGTCAGTTACAACATCAATCATACCACCAGATTCATCCCGCGCCGCCTCTGCCTTTTTCCAGCTGGCAGGATTTCCAATCTTGATGGCAGTGGCAATTGTCCGGGGATTCTTTATAGGATAACCCCTGACTATCGGAGCAGAACCAGCTGCCTGAAAACCAAGCATACGCGGTAAGAATTTAATCTTACCAACCTGTTTGTACTCTTTATACCCCTGCCAATAAGCAGTAATGTTGCCGGCATTGCCAACAGGCATAACCTGGAACGCAGGCGCCTGAGCTAAGGTATCGCATATCTCAAAACTTGCGGTCTTTTGGCCTTCAATGCGATAGGGATTAAGAGAATTCACTAAGGTAATAGGATAATGGCTGCTAATCTCCCGGACTAACTCCAAGGCAACATCAAAATTGCCATCCACAGCTAAAACCCTTGCCCCATGAATTAGGGCCTGACTCAACTTTCCTAAGGCAATGGCACCAGCGGGAATCAAAACAACACACCTCAGCCCTGCCCGAGAAGAATAGGCTGCAGCTGAAGCCGAGGTATTCCCCGTAGAGGCACAAATCACAGCCTTTGAGCCTTCCTCCAAGGCCTTAGAGATAGCCATAGTCATTCCACGGTCTTTAAAAGAACCAGTAGGATTTAATCCTTCGTATTTCAAATAAACCTCAAAACCATAACCAACAACCTGACTCAGATAGGGAGAAAAAATCAAAGGGGTATTTCCCTCTAAAAGGGTAACTATAGGAGTCTTGTCAGAAACGGGCAAAAGATGGGCATAGCGTTTAATAACCCCTCGGTAGCATAAATCCAAGGCCTCATTTCCTTTCATATCTGCTCTATACGGATGCAAACCGGCTTTTCTTTAATCACATCCAAACGGGAAATAACCTCGAGTGCCGAATGTAAAAATTTATACTTGGTCTCATGAATAACCATAACAATAGGCACTACCTCTTGTTTACTTCTCTCCTTCTGAGTAACTGAGGCAATACTTATATCAAACCTCGCCAGCACACCGGAAATCCGGGCCAAGACACCAGGCCTATCCACAGCCATAAATCTTATGTAATAACGGCCTTCAACCTCTTGTATCTTACGGAGCTGACTTACTGAGTTGTCGGGAACTATCTTTAAATTTGGACGAAATAAACCCGCCCTGACATCCTGGGCCAAATCTACTAGGTCCGAAACTACGGCTGAGGCAGCTGAAAGTTGCCCGGCACCTGGACCATAAAAAAGAAGGCTTCCTGCCTTATCGCTATTAACATAAATTGCATTGAAGACCCCATCAACTGAGGCCAATAGGTGCCCCGCCGGGATAAAAACAGGCTCAACCCTTAATTCTAAGTTATCTTTATCTTTCTTGGCAACTGCCATAAGCTTTATCTCAAAACCAAGTTCCCGGGCATACAAAACATCTAAACCGGAAACACGCGAAATCCCTTCTACAAATACATCTTCTAAGTCAACTAACCTTCCAAAGGCAAGGTAAGTTAGAAGAACCAATTTGTGTGCAGAATCCTTTCCTTCTATATCCAAGGTGGGGTCTTTCTCGGCATAACCATTTTTTTGGGCAGACTTCAAGGCCTCAGGAAAACCCCAGCCGTGTTTAGACATCTGAGTAAGAATATAGTTTGATGTGCCATTCAAAATTCCAAATATGCTATCAAATCTATTAGCAACCAATCCTTCTCTCAATGCCTTTACAACTGGTATCCCTGCGCCAACCGAAGCCTCAAAACTGATATTCTTTGAGCGGTCCTGGGCTAAGGCAAACAACTCCCGACCTTCCTCAGCCAAAAGGGCCTTATTTGCAGTAACTACGTGTTTTCCCTTCGCCAGTGCAGTGGTTATATACTCCTTGGCAGGGTGGATTCCTCCAATAAGCTCAACTACTATATCAATCTGAGGGTCACCAATAACTTCTTCGGCTGAGGTAGTGAATGAACCCTTAGGTAGATAGGTCTTGAGGTCTGGCCTAAGCTTCACATCGCAGGCCCTTTTTAAAACAATATCCACCCCTATCTTCTCGCTTAAAATATTCCTACGCTCGCGTAAAATTTTAAGTACACCCAAACCAACAGTACCTAAACCAATTATGCCTACATTTATCTTCTTCACCTGTCTACTCCTGACCTAATTTTTATTGATTCTTCCTTATATAATATTCAACAGTATCGCTGAGAATTTTACGATGCCGCTCATCCACTGCCAAGAAGGCCAAGCGGGTGTCGTAAATTAAATTCCGGGTAATCTCCCTAGAATCAACAACCCTGCCGATAAGCATAATCGGATTGGGGTCAAAAGGAAGTCTTATCTCCAAGGCAAGATTAGTACCTGTTTCGAATTTACGATTGGTCGTGAGCAACATCCCACCCAGGCTAATATTCTTGGTCTGCGAGACATCAATATTATCGCAATCTTCCAATAGCCGATAAGAGACAATAAAACGCCCTGTAATGCGTGGGAATTTCCTGCGTTCGGGTCCTGTATATTCCATACAAGCCTCCTGTTATATTTATTTTATTTTAACCAGATTTTGCAGAATCCATTTTAGCACAAAAAACTGCAAAGTAAACTAAAAATAAAACCTGCAAAATTAATTTTTAGGCTTTACATAATTTAAAAACAAATTATAATTATAAATAGTAAACCAAAGGCCAAACCTAAAGATATATTTTATGTATTGCCAGTATTATGGTTTAAAAGAAAAGCCCTTTAACGTAACCTCTGATCCCTCTTTTTTCTATTCAAGTCGATGGCATGAGGAGGCCCTTTCTTTACTTATGTACGGGGTAACCCAAAGAAAAGGCATCATCGTGCTTACCGGTGAAATCGGTACAGGAAAAACTACTCTCTGTCGGTTTTTTCTCAATCAAATCTCCCAACATATAGGCAAAGATGTAAAAACCGCCCTTATACTAAACCCCTACTTTTCCAGCGTTCAACTCCTTGAGGCCATTATCCATGATTTTGGTATTATTCCAAAAAAAAAGTCAAAGTTGGGGTTGGTATGGGAGTTGAATCAGTTCCTTTTAAAGGAGACCGAATCCGGCAATAATGTAGTCCTGATTATTGACGAGGCGCAGAACCTTACCGCCAAACAACTGGAACAGGTTCGGCTTTTGTCTAATTTAGAGACTGAAAAAGATAAACTCTTACAGATTATCCTTGTTGGCCAACCCGAACTCAATCAAAAACTTAACCAGTATGATCTGCGACAGCTACAACAGAGGATTTCTGTGAGGTACCACATTATGCCTCTGGATGAGCTTGAGGTTCATAGATACATACTGCACCGTTTAAAAATCGCGGGCTCCAGCCGCATAAAATTTTCCGATGAGGCAATCCAGTTAATAACAGAATTTTCCCATGGGACCCCGCGGCTGATTAATATAATCTGTGATCGGGCTTTACTGGCGGGGTTTGTTGCTGAGACGGATTTCATCGATGCACCTATTATAAAGAGGTGTTTCGATGAATTGTCTGTGCTGAGTAGCTAAAATATTCTATTTAAGATGAGTATTATATTCGATGCCCTAAAAAAGGTTGAAAAGAAGCTGCATTCTACACCAAAACCAACCAACGAACCTCCAGTTACTAAAGTCCATCTAAAAAACCATCCTGGCAAAAAAATTTTTTTTATAATCATCCTTTTGTCCTTGTTGGCACTGGCAATGATTTTAATAAAAAGAAACCTATTTATATCTGTTACCATCAACTCACCTATTAACACCGCAGCCCCTGCCACTTCCCGACCATTTCCAAAGGATATCCCCAAACCCGAATCTCCAGAAAAAATAGACCCCAGCAAAACCGACACCCCAACCAAAACTATCCCCACACAACCATTTGTTCTAAATGGCGTATTTTTTTCCGAAGACTGCGGTTATGCCTTAATCAATAATCAAATAGTCCGCCAGGGTGATGAGGTAGATGGTGCCCAAGTGGTAAGGATAACTCCTGAGATGGTTGAAATTAACTTTCAGGGTAACTCTATTCTGCTTAAGACGAATAAATAGTAAATCAATACAATTTTTTTAGGGACTTTTTGATTATAGGTAGGGGCACATCTGGTATTATTTTTGGTCTGCCAATACCAGAGAGTAAGACCATCCTTCTTTTACCTCCAATAAATTTTTTATCCCAGTGGTGGGCATCAATTATCTTTCTAAATAAAATTCCTTTAATCTTACGCGGCAGCCCTAATAGGTCTAAAAGACGGTTTATCCTTTCCTGCGTGCCTGCCTCTAACAACCCAAGGGACACACTTATATCACAGGCCAGGCGCATCCCTAAGGCTACAGCTTCGCCATGGCTGTATATACTATAACCCCCTGCTGCCTCTATGGCATGGCCGATGGTATGCCCGAGATTCAAAATAGTCCTTAGGCCTTTTTCTTCTCTTTCATCTTGAGAAACTATCTCTGATTTTATTCTGATACAGCGGTAAACGACAAATGAGAGTACATCCTGGTCGCGACCCAAAAGTCGCTTGTAATTCCTTTCTAAAAATAAAAAGAGATGCTCATCTTGAATCAAGGCGTATTTGACAATCTCCGAAAGACCATTAAGCCATTGCTGGTTATCCAAGGTTACAAGGTAGGCCAAATCCGCCACTACCAACCTCGGCTGATAAAATGTACCAACCAGATTTTTACCCACCTTAAGGTCTATTGCAGTCTTACCGCCTATTGCTGCGTCAACCTGGCTTAGAAGCGTAGTAGGAATCTGTATATAGGCAATACCCCTTTTGTAAACCGAGGCAACAAACCCGCAAAGGTCACCAACAACCCCACCGCCAAAAGCAACCATAAAAGCCCTTCTACCCTTTTCAAAACTAGCAAGGGACTCCAGCTGTCTTCTGACTACTTGGAAAGACTTACTTTTCTCGCTGTCAGGGACTAATGAAAAGTATACCTTATCTACTACTTTTTTTAACCAGGGGATCAGGCTATTGGCGTGAAGGGAAAATACCTTTTTATTGGTGATAATGAACGCTGCCTCTCCAATCTCATTTTTCTTTAGAAAATTCAAGGCCTGGGAGGAAATATCATAACCTACAAAGATAGGATACGAACGTTCACACAGGTCTACCTTAACCGTTTTCATTGCAGTTGGCTAAAATGGGATAAGTAACCTCAAGGTAAACACTACCAACGGCCAGACAATGATGTTGAGTAACCCTATCCCCCAGAGCACCATAACAATAAAAAAACCAAAAGGCTCAATCGCGGCATACCTTTCTGCAACAGCTGGTGGCAACAAACCCATAACTATGCGTGAACCGTCTAACGGTGGGACAGGGATGAGATTAAAAATACCCAATACCAAATTTATGAGTATAAGGTTACTACAGACGAAATTTACTAATTCAATGTGTGGTAATACCCTCCATAAGATACTTACAATTACTGCTAAGATAAAATTTGCCAATGGACCACTAAGCCCTATCCAGATTACATCTCTTTTTGGATTTCTCAAGGCCCAGTAGTTGATGGGGACTGGCTTGGCTGCCCCAAAGATAATCTGCCCCTGAGAGGCAAGGAATAAAACCAACGGCAACAAAAATGTACCTATGGGGTCAATATGGGCAAAGGGATTTAGTGAAAGACGACCTGAAAACCTTGCAGTATTGTCACCCAATCTATATGCAGCATAACCATGGGCAAATTCGTGGACAGTCATTGCCACAAGCAAAAAACCAAATGAGATAACAAAAGAGGCCAAAAGAAAAAAAATACTCATTCTAATAACTCTATCTTAATAACCTCAATCACCGGATATTTATGCTCGATCTCTCCAGTAACCCTACCCAAAACAGAAACCCCCTGATAATTTAAGGCGTTCAGGTCCTTGCGACTCCCCCTTAATAGATAAACCTTCTCCTGCAGACAATTCTGGCCAGATAGGTCAGGACAGGGAACGGTAACTTGGGTTATCAATTTATGGGTGGCAATGCGTTTAAAAACCCTTCCATAAGGCTGAATTACCCCTTTTAGGGTTATCTGTTGCATTGGCTCCTGGGGCAGGGTATCCGCAGGCGGCACTGGAGATTGCGCTGGTCCAGACATCCCGGTTCTAAAAGGATGGACAAACTTTTTATGGACCCAGCCATAACTAGTCGAATTAGGCTCTATTCTAAACCATCCGCCCTCATCAGCAACCACACGCAGAATCTCATCTTTTTTGGCCTTGCCTAAAACAAAAGAACTTGTAGTAGCTGCAAGTCTTATATTTACCTTTTCTTTTATCACTCTGATGGTTTTATCATCGACGGGAGCAACGAGTTCCTTTTTTATATAGGCTGGGGCAACTTTTGGCAACTGTATCTTATACCAGTCGTATAGCGCGCCTACTACCTTTACCGCGTCACCACGATTTAGATTACATATCAGCTGGGAAGAGACCGTGGAATCTGTGCGGACATTAACCGCATCTGCATTTATCTCACCCTCAAAAGGTATTGCAAGCTCAGTTGTAGGCTCTTGCTGGCCGAACAAAAAAGATACTGTAAACAAAGAAAAAACAGCAGTGATTATAACTACACCAAAACCTTTCCTGGACATAAGGATTTATTTTTTTTCTTGGGCCTTGGCAGCGGAAGGAGCCTTTGCTGCATCCGTAGCAGGAGCCGAGGCCGCACCCTCAGCAGCAGTAGCCTCTAGCTTTTCAGCAGCTTTTTCTTTCTTTATCTTTATTCTTACTGTCTTAACCTTAGGAAGACCAAAGATAGGATCGCCTTCTTTCCATTCGCCTTTTTCCATTAAAATCTTCAGGCGTTCGCTGCGTTTAAGGACCGACCTCTGTTTTTTTGTTTTTTCGGTATCTCTTAAAGACGGGTGTATAGACATAGTTTATAACCTCCGCATAAAACAATCCAGATATTGTTTTTTTAATCTAACCAGAACCGAACGAGCAGATTCCTTATCCTTATAATTACCCACGCACAATACCACATATTTTCCCTTGTTGACAATTAAGGGGTTGTATCCATTTTTTTTTAAGCGCTCTGCCTCTTTCTGGGCTAAGGCATTGGTATTATAGGTTGCTACCTGAATAGTGTAGTATTGGTTATCCTCTTTTTTATCCGCATAAGGCCCTTGCTGGTTTTGTGCCACATCAATATTCTTCTGTTTTAGATTAACCGCCTCCGGGCCAGAATCCTTTTCAGTTGAGATAGAATCTGTCTGCCGAACGGTCAGTTTTTCCTTAGGGTTAGCCAGGGATGGCGCACCTTGCAAGGCTATACCTTTGCCCCTTTCTATCCCAAGACAGTAGGCCACAACCGTTATAATCAAAATAACTATAGTTAAAAGTATCGGCTTCTCGTAAGGCCGAGCAAAAGAAAAAAAACCCTTTTTTTGGTTTTCTCTAAAACCAGAATCTCCTCTTAGAGTCTTAAATAACTCTAATTGTTCAGCCGGCATTTTTAGATTAATCCTTCGTACCCTTGGTAATACTTATATTATCCTTTTTTTTTATCATCATGCAAGTATTTTTTAGTCTTAATCTTATTAACCACCTTCAAAAAAGCCTCAACTACCTTGGGGTCAAACTGGGTGTTAATTTTTCGTTTTATCTCTCTTACCGCCCCAGAAATGCTCATACGCTCGCGATAAGGCCTACCATAAACCATCGCCTCAAAGGCATCGGCCACCGCCATAATCCGGGCGCCCAAGGGTATCTGGCCTTTCTTTAACCTTGAAGGGTAACCTGTGCCATCGTATTTTTCATGATGATGCAGTATAATAGGGATAACAGGCCTAAGATTCTGCAAATGACGCAATATCCGTGCCCCTCTTAAGGGATGGCTTTTGATTATACGGTATTCCTGTGGGGTAAGCTTGGTTGTTTTGGTTAAAATATGTAATGGGATATCAATCTTACCCGCATCGTGCAGTAAGCTAGCGTATTTTAGACTCTCTACCTGTTTCTCATCAAGGTGCATCTGATTGGCAATCGCTACAACCAACCTGCTGAAATAAGGGGAATGGGTGTATTCCCGGGGTATGCGACTATCCAACATAGTTACCAAGGCCTTTATACTACCAAAAAGCATCTTCTCCTGTTCTTCATAAAGCTGGAGATTCTTAATGCCCACAATTGCCTGTTCCAGTATAGTCATCAGTATCTCCAGCTCAAACTTATCAAAATCTGGCTCCGTAGGTGAACGCCTAAGGACGATTATGCCCACTAAATCTTCCCCAATCAATGGCACGCCAAGTAATCTTTCCTTCTTGACTGCCTGTAAAGTCCTAATTATCCTGCATGACAACCTGTCTTTGATCTTGGCCTTCTTCTCCACCACCTGCTTACTATTTTTGCTAACCCTGAATTTAAGGATACAATATTTTTGTGAGGGGTCTAAAAGCATAAGTGAGCAGTAATCGGCGTGAAATATCTGAGCAATAAGCCTGGTCAAGCGCATAACCAGATTCATATGGTCAAAGGTAGAGTTGATCAACCTAAATACACTGTGAGTAGCCGAAATCAGTAGTTTATACCTTCTCGTAGGGGTCAAATAGTTTTTTGTGTTCATCAAGGGCACACCTATCTGTCATTGCTGCGATATAATCGCAGATAACCCGCTTTACTCCATCACTGGATATACGCTGCTGCTGTTCAATAGGCAAGGCCTGGGGTTTATCCAGATAAAGCAAAAAAAGGTCTTTGATAAAACGTTTTGCCTTGTTGCTCATACGAATAACCCGATAATGATTATAGAGCTTTGCCTTCAGAAGCTCCCGAAGCGGCCTACGCAACTTAAGCATCTTTTCACTAAAAGAAACTATCTTGGTATCTAATCGCTGCACATCCTCAGGGCCTTTAGGATTGAATTGCCTAAGCCTACTTTCGGTCTCGGATATTAAATCGGTTACCTGCATATCTATAAGGGAACGAATAATCAGATATTTCTTTATATCTAAATTAATATTAGGATAGCTGGCGTCTATGTTTTTACTAATTGATGACCAGATAGGCAATCCCTCCAAATCCTCCATCCTTAGCAATCCTGAAGTAAGCCCATCATCCACATCGTGATTATCGTAGGCAATCTCATCGGAAATATCAACTACCTGCGTCTCTAAAAGAGGCATCCTTTGGGGAAGAAACTCCTCTAAAGGAACACTCCTATCGAACTCCGAGGAATGTTTCACAATGCCCTCCCTTACCTCCCAGGTTAAATTAAGGCCAGGAAAATCCGGATACTTCTGCTCTAAAATATCTACCACCCTTAATCCATGCAGATTATGGTTAAACCCGCCAGCATCGTGCATCAGTTCATTAAGCGCCTCTTCACCTGAATGCCCGAAGGCTGTATGGCCAAGGTCATGGGCAAGGGCAATCGCTTCGGTAAGGTCAATATTAAGCCTTAAGGCCGATGCGATGGTCCGGGCAATCTGTGCAACCTCTAGGGTATGCGTCAGCCGCGTACGGTAATAATCCCCTTCGTGATTAACAAAAACTTGAGTCTTGTATTCAAGCCTACGAAAGGCAGCAGAGTGAATAATCCGGTCACGGTCGCGTTGATAGGCAGAACGATAGGAATGCTCCTTCTCCTTATAGCGTCTGCCTCTGCTCTGAGAACTCTTCATTGCATAAGGGGCCAAAAACTTATCCTCGTATTCAAGGTTTTTTCCGGGTAATAGCATCCTGCAACCTCCGATACAACTCAGATAAGGACTGTGGTACCACCTTGGTATTGTAGATTACTGGCATAAAATTGGTATCCCCTCTCCAGCGCGGAACAAGATGCAGATGTAGATGTCCGGGGATACCAGCGCCTGCAACAGTAGAAATATTTATACCTATGTTATAACCGTGAGGTTTAAGCACCTCTTCCAAGGTAGCCCTTGTTTCCTCAAAGGTCTTAAATAAATCAATTAATTCTTTATTTTCCAGTTGGGAAAAAGTCTTTATGTGACGCTTGGGAAATACTAACGTATGGCCGTTATTGTAAGGAAATACATTGAGCATTGACATAGAAAACTCACCCTCTAAAACTATATATCGCGACTTCTTGTTACGACAGTTAACAGCACGGCAAAATATACAAGGCCCCTTTTCTTTTTTAGTTATGTATCTATTCCGCCAAGGCGCCCAAAGTAAATCCATAAAAAATCAACCTTTCAGTTTAACTATTTTTGCGGTAATTTTGTCCTTTATCTCCAACAACCCATAAGAATTAAAAGAAGAAAATACCTTGTCTGTTAAGCTGCCGGGGTTAAAAAGGAGTACACCGCTATGCCGCTGGTTATAAGGAGAATGCGAATGGCCAAAGATAATAACATCGGGCCTTTCCCTCTCAAACTCCGAGGCTACTAAATTTATTAGTTCAGACGGTGGGCCGTAACCATGGATAACCCCGATTTTAAAATTTTCTATTTTTATCAACTCTCTAGTCTTCAAAATACTCTTTAATTCTTCGGAATCCATATTTCCACAAACCGCTACCACCTTAGGGCATATCTGCCTTAACACAACCAAAACATTTTTCTCAACAAGGTCACCGGCGTGGACAATCATATCTACCTTTTTTAAATCTCTAATAACCTCGGCTGGCAAGGCGGTTGCACGAACTGGTATATGCGTATCAGAAATTACCCCAATTACCATAGATTATGTTATAACCCTAGGTTTAAAATAAAGGTCAAACAGATTATTCAAATGGTTAACATCCCACGTCCATATCTTTTCCTCAAGTGCCCTCAAACGCGCATTAGGGTCTATCTCTTGAAGGGATACAATAATCCTCCTCTGACATCTATGCCGGTATCTCCGGCACTCCTGGGCAAATTCTGCAATATCATCTTCACTGATACTGCCGTATCTCAGCGCCAATATCCATAGACTATCTCGGGCGCGGCCGATTAATCCCTCGGGGAAGCCTTTACATGTAAAATTTAACGGCTTGACCTCCCGGAATCTACTCAGGCGCAACTTCTTCTTTTCTATCTGAAGGTTATCATCCTCAAAAAGCTGTAGCAACTCTTCTAATCTCTCCAGCAGGGGCCGCTGTGCATTGGTAGAAAACTCTTTAATAAACTGAACGATCCTTTCCCGAAAGTTAGCCCTCTGTCTCTGGGTAAAGGCATCCAGGGAAAACGCCTTTTCCTGGTAAACAAATCTTAACCAAAAACTAAACACCCTATCGTTAATGATTATAAAATCACCGTTACGAGAAATAAAATTTATGTCTAAAAGATAATCCAATCGTCTATCAAGCTCCCTTTTGGCCATATTCAACCTCTGCATCAGTTCTTTTACCTTATTCACCCCATTGGCCACCAGCGACAAAATATTGATATAATCCTGACTAAACGCCCTACTACCAATAATTCTATCCATAAAGGTAACAAAGCGCTGATTCAGAACACCGGTAGGACAAAAAAGAATCCCTTCTAATGCCTCGCTTAACTTACCCTCAGGCATAGATAAGACTAAATCTGTAAGTATATCCAAATAGAAAGGCACCCCACCGGTAAAATAGATTAGAAACTCGCGGATTCCTTTATCAATCCCCCTTTCCTTCGACTTTAAAGAAATATACATATCCGAGGTCTTGATATCAAACGGCTCAACTCCAACTACCTCAAAATTTCCAAAAAGCAAGGCCAGGTCCTTGGCTAATATCAATCGGGCCCGATGTTTCATAGAACTAACAAGTATATAAAGGGTATTCTTCTGTAAGATTAACAACTTCTGCCATTCGGCATAGAGGCCCTTAATCTTAAAATTTTCCAAATTGTGGAATTCATCTAAAATAACAACACAGCGCTTGCCGGTTTCTTGATATATTAGATCAGTGAGCGAGAAAATCTCAGTGAGCATATTATTCCTTCTACCATTTTTTAAATGCATCAAAACCTTGCGCGCCTTCTCACAGGTGCGAGGGATATAACTCTCAGCCTTACACAGGAGATAATCAAGGTCTTCTTTTAACCCATGACAGTTATTTGATAAAAAATTATAAAGCAACACGCCAATAAATCTATGCGCAAAGGTCAAAATTGTCTCAAACCTTAACTCCACATAGACTAGAATTATATAGGGATCATAGAAGGTCTTTAAAATATGCAGTATAATCGAGGTCTTGCCCACCAACTCATCGCCTAGCAAGGCAACATTTTGGCGATAGCCATCCTTTAAGTCAGCTATCCTCTTCCGCAATAAATTCAAGTAGTTTTCACGATCAAAAAATAAATCCTTAGCCATTTTTTAATCCGATAAAAAGAAATACGGGTTTAGAGGGACTGTCTCTTTTCTGATTTCAAAATGCAACAAACTGTTATTCTGGGCAGTGGATGAATGCCTCATGTTAGCAATTTTAGTTCCCCTGCTGACATTATCCCCTAATTTTACCAATGCCTCATCTAACCCAGAATAAACCGTAAAAAAACCATCTTTATGGTCCAGTATTATAGTCATGCCAAACCTTCTAAAGTTAGGTGCATAAAAAACAACCTGCCCGCTACGGGAGGCGCATATCTCAGTTGATGTCGGATGTATATCGATACCTTTATTTAACACCGATTCATTCTTCTGACCAAAGCTACTAACTACCTTGCCTTTTAGCGGCCAGATGAACTCTTCTGAAAGGCATTTTTGGTTTGGGTCTTTTTTTGCATAACGGGGGATAAAAAGGAGTTGCCCTATCTCAATATCCCGAACATCACGGATATGATTAATTTTGGCAAGGGTGTCAAGTTCAATAGAATAAAGCTTAGATATGCCCCAAAGGGTTTGGCCTTTTTCAACTTTATGATATATGCCTTCAGTGGTAGGAGTGTGAGGCAATGGTTGCAATAATGCCTGAGGCTGATGTGTGCTGGGCGTACTAACACAACCACCTAAGGCCGAAAAAAACAAAATCTCTATGAGTGGAATTAACCGCCGCATCTTAAAAAACAATTAAGCAAAAGCGGGTGAAGGGAATCGAACCCTCGTATGCAGCTTGGGAAGCTGCCATTCTGCCACTGAATTACACCCGCAAAAACCTTAAGCCAAATCACTCAGTTTTATTGCGCAGTAATCACCGCACATTGTACAGGTGTCAGCGTCTTTGGGTTGCGATGACTGCCTTATCTTTCTCACCCCATCCTTATCGAGGGCTAAAGACAGCTGTCGATTCCAATCGTAATTCTTACGAGCCAAGGATATCTCCCTATCCCAGTCTAAGGCTCCGGGGATTCCTTTGGCAATATCTGCTGCATGGGCAGCTATCTTTGAGGCAATCACCCCCCTTTTGACATCCTCCAGAGTAGGATGTCTCAGATGCTCAGAGGCAGTAACATAACAAAGAAAGTCCGCGCCATAGCCAGCAGCAACTGCTCCGCCTATTGCAGCGCTAATCTCATCGTAGCCCAAACCGATATCGGTTACAAGTGGCCCCAAGACATAAAATGGGGCATTGCGACAAAGCCGTTTTTGCAACTGTATATTTTTCTTAATCTGATTCAGGGGGACATGCCCCGGACCCTCAATGATAACCTGAATCCCCTTCTCTTGTGCCCGAAGACATAGCTGGGCTAAGATTTTTAACTCTTCTATCTGGGCGCAGTCAGTAGCATCGACTACTGAGCCAGGCCTTAAGCCATCGCCAAGGCTTAAGGTAACATCATAGCGGTGGGCAATATTAAGTATATCATCGAAATATTCATAGAAGGGGTTCTCTTTTTTATAACGTCTCATCCAACAAGCCAACAGCGCCCCTCCCCGAGAAACAATACCTAATAACCGAGGGTATTTCTTTAATGCCTCCAGGCTCTTAAGGGTTACGCCGGCATGGATAGTAAAAAAATCCACTCCTGCCTGTGCCTGGCGATAAACTATCTCTAAAATATCCTCTTTACCAAATTTTAAAAAATCACCGCGTTTGGCCTTGGCCTCTTTAGCCGCCTCGTAAATCGGAACTGTCCCCACTGGGACCGTCGAATTCTCAAGGATTGCTACCAGTAGCTTTTTTATGTTTCCTGCAGTACTCAAATCCATTACCGTATCAGCGCCGTAACGGATAGCAATCTGTAATTTTTTGATCTCATCCTTCAGGGAGCTGCTGTCGGTAGAGGTACCAATATTGGCGTTTATCTTGGTACGTAAGCCCCAGCCTATTGCGCAAGGCCGGGATATGCGATGGAATTTATTCTTGGGTATTACCACCCAACCCTTACGAATGCGCTCAACAAGTGAACTGGGCCCTTGACCTTCAGCCTGGGCAGTCTCCTTTACTATACTACTAATACGATTTTTTCTAACCGACTCTAATAGCGTCATCGAAATTACTAAAAAAAGATAAAATCACAATTTTTTCCTAATTATTATTACCTCTTTTTCCAAATCGTAAAGTTCGTACCGCAATCTCTTAAAAGAAAGGGCAACCCTTTCATTCTCTAGTTTGCTCAATTCTTCCAATACACGTACAGATTCCTTTGCCCGCTGGATGTTGGCAAAAAAAATATCCTTAAGACCCGTACGCCTCAACTCAAAAGAATTGTCCTTACGGCCGAAATCCCTGGCAATATCCCTGTGTCTTAGGCGGTCACAACTATCGTTTAGCAGGCTATTGACTAAAAGATCGATTCTATGCCTAATCCCTTTAAGCCTGTTAGAGAGCTTAGCATCTGAACAGGCAAAACGCATGATATCTTCACAGACGCGTAAACCCTCTTTTGCCCGATTTACATTCGCATCTATAATTCTATAAAATTTTCCGGTAAGCCTTGACAATTTTTTTAATCAATCCTGTTGTAGAACGGCCTTTCAAAAAAGGGATAAGCCGCAGTTGGCCGCCGTAAGACTTTACAGTGCTATAACCCACTACTTTATTCTTAGGCCAATCTGCACCCTTGACTAAAACATCAGGCCTTATCGCCTTTATTAATTTAAGCGGCGTGTCCTCTTTAAAAATAACTACATAATCTACACACTCCAATGCTGCTAATATTACTGCCCTGTCTTTTTCGGGCGTAATTGGCCGGGGTTTACCTTTTATCCTTCTTACCGAGGAATCGCTATTTACCCCAACAACAAGTATGTCGCCTAATTCCTTGGCGCGTTGCAGATAACTTATATGGCCCAGATGAACGAGGTCAAAACAACCATTGGTAAAAACAACCCGTACATTATACTTCTTTCTCGCCTGCCGGATTATCCTCTTTATCTCATTAAGTTTCTTTATCTTCAAACCTGGCATAGCTGCTGTTCTACAAGTTCGCAAATAATATGACCAATAGTAATATGCGCCTCCTGAACCCGGGCTGTAACTGAAGATGGCACAATCAAAGAAGTATCAGCCAGCTTGGCTATTTCACCACCATCACCACCTGTAAGGGCAACTGTCTTAATCCCCATCTTATTGGCCTGTTTTAAACCCAAGGCAACATTCTTGGCCTTTCCGCTAGTAGATATACCAATGCACACATCATTCTTCTGGCCTAAAGCCTCAATCTGTTTGGAAAAAATAACCTCGTAACCATAATCATTACCTAAAGATGTCAACACAGATGTGTTGGTGGTCAATGCCAATGCCGCTAAGGCCGTTCGGTCTTTTTTAAATCTGCCTACCAACTCAGCTGCAATATGCTGGCTATCCGCTGCCGAACCGCCATTGCCGAATAGAATAACCTTACCATTTTTTTTCAAACAATCAATGATAAGCTCGGCAATCTCCTTGATTTTGGTGATGCCTGTGCGCAGTAGCTCCTCTTTGACCTGGATACTTTCAAGTAGGATATCCGTTATCCGTTCACGCATTGTTTACCTCTTTTTTTGTCCTCTAACCAAAGAACACCTTGGCAATATTGTACAATTCCGGGTCAACTGTCTTTAGGGTACCGACAGCGCTTTCAATCGGGACATCAATTATCTTGTTACCCGAAAGGGCAACCATCCGACCAAATTTTTTCTGTAAGACCAACTCCACTGCCTTTACCCCAAAACGCGTGCCTAAAACCCGGTCAAAAGCAGTAGGCGAACCACCCCTCTGGATATGCCCCAACACACTCACGCGGGTTTCAAAGCCTGTGCGTTTTTCAATCTCTTGGGCCAAAACCTCTCCTACGCCACCCAAACGCACATGACCAAAGGCATCCAGTTTCTGCTCCTGGACGAATTCCTTACCTTCAAAACTTGCCCCCTCGGCAACAACCACAATACTAAATGTCTTACCTCGGGCATGACGCTTCTTTAAAATCTCACAAACTTCTTCTATATCAATAGGTACCTCGGGAATAAGTATAACATCAGCACCACCTGCAATCCCTGCCTCCAAGGCAATCCATCCTGCATGCCTTCCCATCAATTCTGCAACTATTATACGGTGATGGCTTTCAGCTGTGGTGTGTAGGCGGTCTAAACATTCCATAGCAATATTTATAGCGGTATCAAAGCCAAAGGTATAATCTGTGCAATTAAGGTCGTTGTCGATGGTTTTAGGCACGCCCACTATCTGAGGCAAACCAGATTTTATCAACTTATTAGCAGCACCTAAGGTATCCTCGCCACCTACGGCAATTAAGGCATCGAGGTTGAGTTTTTTGAAATTCTGCTTCACCCTCTCGATATCCTCTTCTTTTTTGCAAGGGTTAGTGCGACTTGTACCTAAAATAGTTCCACCCTTGGGCAGGATTCCAGAAACAGCTTCCAGGTCAAGCGTAAGAGAATCACACTCTAACATGCCCTTCCAACCATTTTTTATCCCAACTATCTCTAAGCCTTCTAAGATACCTTTTCTAACCACTGCCCTTATTACAGGATTAAGGCCAGGGCAATCCCCACCCCCAGTAAGAATACCCACCCGCTTCATTAAAACAACCTCCTTTTTTATTTAGATTATTTGATTACACCCTCGAATAACCGCCGTAAGGAAAAATGGTTTCGTTTTTATCGAGTTCCCGGCGTTTTTTATCCTTCTCCTCAAAGCTGGTAATTTTGGCAATGTGTATCTTAACGACAATCTCCCCCTCCACCCCTAAAACCTCCTGAATTTTGCTCCGAACCAGATCTTGCAGACGGCTGGTCAACTCCGGTAGATTTGCCTCCGACTTCAAGACGACCCTTAAATCGACAATTATTGAGCCTTTTTTAGTTGCCACTACATCTGGCCGTAAATCCCTTATTTCAGGAATAACGCTCGCCAGCCGTTTTATAAGATCCTCAACAGCGGTTAAAGCTATAGTTACCTGACCTGAGGCAGTTGAAAAGGCGATAGTTTTCTCGCGTTGATAACGGCCGATGATAAGTTGTGCAAAGAATAAGCTTATAAGAATAATCAAAAGCCCGGATAAACCTAATATCAACCTAGCTGCAAAGGTATTCTGTAAATAAAAAAGTAGGCCCTGAACATATTGCACCTGCAACAGACTGCCTTTAAAAGACAGGATAAAGGCGCCAATAATCATCGCTATCCCAATAAGGATTAAGACCGAACAGTAAAAAAGTATGCCCAGGATTCTCATAGGTAACCCCCTTTTTTATTTTTCTATACCACGGATGTCTATGTCAATATCCTTTGTGTAAATATTAGCCATCCTCTCTAGTGCCTGTCGGACATTCTCTTGAACCCTAGTAGCTACCTCAGGAATATTACAGCCATACTGTAGAACAAGGGGGATGCGAAGCCCCACCTCGCCGTTTTTAGCTAACTCGACCTTTATGCCTGGTGAATCCTGAAGCCTAATAAAATTAAAGATTCGTTTTATAAAGCGCCCCTCAACCCTTTTAACTCCCTGAACCTCAAGGCAGGCAAGATTGGCAATAGAGGCGATAACTTTGGTATGGAGTTTTATTTCACCCAAATCAGTAAGGTTTTCCTGCCTATTCGTTATCATTGCCTCACTCCTGTATCTCTTCTTCTTTTAAAAATTCTTGAATGAAATGGGTTGATATATCGCCTTTTAAAAAAAGGGGATGCTTTAAGACCTTCTGATGAAAGCCTATTGTCGTTTTAATAGGCGAGATTATGCATTCATTAAGGGCCCTCTGCATCGTTGTTAAGGCCTCAGTGCGATTCCTGCCAAAACAAATAAGTTTAGCCAGTAGCGAATCGTAGTAAGGTGGAACTACATAGCCAGGATAGATATGCGTATCGACGCGTACCCCTGGACCACCGGGAAAATAAACCGTCTCAATCCTGCCTGGACAAGGTTGAAAGTTGTTTTCGTAATCCTCGGCGTTAATCCGACACTCTATAGCCCAACCCCTAAGGGTAATTGACTCTTGTTTTATGCGTATCTTTTCCCCTGCAGCTGCTCGAATCTGTTCTTTGACCAAATCTATCCCTGTTACCAATTCGGTAATCGGATGCTCAACCTGAATCCGGGTATTCATCTCCATAAAATAAAAATTATTATCTTTATCCAACAAGAATTCTATTGTGCCGCAATTTGAATAGTTCACCGCCTTTGCGCCTCTAACTGCCAACTCACCCAACCTCTTACGTAGCCGTGCATCAACCACAGGTGAAGGCGACTCCTCTAATAACTTCTGGTGACGACGCTGGACACTGCAATCCCTTTCGCCAAGATAAAGGATATGACCGTAGTTATCCGCCAACACCTGAACCTCTATATGCCTGGGCTTTTGGATATACTTTTCAATGTAAACCTCGGCATTCCCAAAATTTGCCTCTGCCTCCTGTTGGGCAATATTAAGATTAGAGACCAACGATATGTCATTGTGACATAACCGCATCCCCTTGCCTCCACCGCCTGCTACCGCCTTGATGATAACCGGATAGCCAATTCTCTTGGCTATCTTCAATGCCTCCTCTTTAGACTTAACCACTTCGCTACTTCCGGGCACTATTGGCAGTCCTGCCTTTTGCATATTAATCCTTGCTGCCAACTTATCTCCCATTAGCTTAATACTTTCTGGGGATGGGCCGATAAAGGTAATCTTGCATGACTTGCAGATTTCAGCAAAGTGGGCATTTTCTGCCAAAAAACCATAACCGGGATGGATAGCCTCAACATCGGTTATCTCAGCTGCGCTGATTATTGCGGGAATATTCAGATAACTGGAACTTGAATGAGGGCCACCAATGCAAATTGCCTCATCCGCAAAACGGACATGCAAGCTATCCCTGTCTGCCTCAGAATACACCGCTACCGTCCGAATGCCTAATTCCCGGCAGGCGCGGATGATGCGGAGTGCAATTTCTCCACGGTTGGCAATAAGAATCTTAGAAAACATCGGTGTTTTAAAGAGGCGTTATAAGAAATAGTGGTTGGCCAAATTCAACTGGCTCGGCGTTTTCCACCAAGACCTCTAGGATTTTTCCTTTTATCTCCGATTTTATCTCATTCATCAACTTCATGGCCTCAATGATACAAATGACCTGGCCTGGCTCAACTACCTGCCCCGCCTCCACAAAAGGGGCAGAATCCGGAGATGGCGCGCGGTAGAACGTACCCACCATAGGTGCCTTGATTTCAATGGTCTCAGGCAATACCGTGGCTGGCCTTGTTGGTTCTGGCTCAGCTGGTTTCGGGGAAACCTTCTCCTTTTCAATTATCATTGGTGAAATAACCTGGGCAGACTCAGAACCCGTCTTCTTCAGGCGGATGCGCATACCCTCTTTTTCCACCTCAAGCTCCATAAGGTTATTCTCATTCATAAGGGCAATCATCTCTTTGATTTCTTTAAGGTTCATACCTTCTCCTGTTAGTTAACCCGCTCAACATAGCTGGAGGTACGCGTGTCTATTTTTATCACATCTCCCGGATTTATAAAAAGCGGGACTTGAACCGTTGCGTTGGTTTCAATAACCGCAGGTTTGAATGTACTTTTAGCTGTATCGCCCCTTATGCCTGGTTCGGTATGAATCACCTTGAATTCAATAAAGAATGGCAAGACAACATTTTGAATTTCGCCTTTATAAAAATTTGCTGTTACCTCTAAATTATCTTTTAAAAATTTTACTTTATCGCCAAGTATATCTTTTGAGATAGCTATTTCTTCATAGGTCTCCAAGTCCATAAAGTGGTAAACATCACCACTGGAATATTGATATTGGAGCTTTTTCTCTTCGATAAACGCCTCTTCAATCTTCTCGTCTCCCCGCCAGGTCCTCTCTTGGATGCTCCCATTTTTTAGGTTGCGGATTTTAGCCCGCACAAAGGCAGCTCCTTTTCCTGGCTTTATATGCTGGGCATCCAAAACAACCCAGGTCTCTCCATCAACCAATATCGTTAACCCTGCCTTGATATCGTTAATTGAAAGTGCCATTAAAGAATCTGTGCCCCCCTCTCACTTACCCAAACCATATCTTCTATGCGGACCCCAAATCTTCCAGTAAGATAAATCCCCGGCTCCACAGTTATTACCATACCTGCCAGCAGTCTTGTATTTTGGTTATGGCCTATTTTAGGTCCTTCGTGTATCTCTAAACCAACACCATGCCCCAAACTATGCCGGATGCCATCCGTATACCCCTGAGCAGAGATAAAATTACGGCTTTGTTGTTCAAGGTCGCTAATTAGGACCCCGGGTTTTATCCTTCTGATTACCTCCTGCTGGGCTTCCTTCACAACTGTAACAATTTTTTTTACAAGAGGTTTAATTCTACCTAAAAAGTACATTCTTGTCAAGTCTGATTTATATCCCTCGTATTCAGCTCCCACATCGATAAGTACAAGGTCGTTTTTATTGATTACTCTCCTACCGGTCTGGTGGTGGGGAAGACTGGAGTTAATGCCCGAGGCAACAATAATAGGAAAGGCAATCCCAGTGGCGCCATAATTAAACAATAAGCCTTCTAACTCCCAGGCAATATCCAGTTCAGTCCTGCCGGCCAAAATCTTGGTTGAGATTGTCTCTAATGCCCTTTTGGTAATCGAAACCGCCCTTTTTATCTTTTTGAGCTCATACGGAGACTTTAGCTGGCGTGCTGACTCAATTATGCCTGAAAAAGGCACTAAATCAATTTTTCCTGCAATTTCTTTTTTTAAACAACTAACCTGCCAAAAGGTAGCGTATCTTTCCTCAAACCCTACTTTTTTTAGTCTCAGCCTTCGGATAAAGTTAGCAGCTGTCTTAAGCAATGAATCCGTTGCCTTTATTACCTCAAAGCTATGGCCAATAGCAAGTTTAACCTCATC
>Ga0272448_1001180_pt1 | contig 36509 bp, 30 predicted proteins | sample YNPCB0191_FD_202220 | JGI IMG/M metagenome (GOLD analysis project Ga0272448, IMG submission 202220) | Hot spring sediment microbial communities from Yellowstone National Park, WY, United States - YNP-CB-019-1 | ecosystem: Environmental > Aquatic > Thermal springs > Hot (42-90C) > Sediment...
ATTGCCCGGTCAGGGTCGCTTTTATTGGTATAAGCAATTCCGCGGTTGTAATAAGCCTCGGCATAACTTTGGTTGAGTTCAATTGCTTTAGTACAGTCTGCAATTGCCTGGTCAAGGTCGCCTTTAGCGGAATAAGCATTCCCGCGGTTGTTATAAGCCTCGGCATAACTTGGGTTGAGTTCAATTGCTTTGTTATAGTCTGCGATTGCCCGGTCATAATCGCTTTTTAAAAAATAAGCATTCCCACGGTTGTTATAAGCCTGGGCAAGTTTTTGGTTGAGTTCAATTGCTTTAGTACAGTCTGCAATTGCCCGGTCAGGGTCGCCTTTATCGGCATAAGCATTCCCGCGGTTGTTATAAGCTTCGGCATCATTCGGGTTGAGTTCAATTGCTTTGTTATAGTCCGCGATTGCCCGGTCGGGGTTGCCTTTTTTACGATAAGCAATCCCGCGGTTGTTATAAGCCTGGGCAAAGTTTGGGTTGAGTTTTAAAGTTTGGGTGAGGAATTCAATAGCTATATCAATGAATTCCTTATTTTTTTCGTCTTCTGCGCGAATTAGGATTTCCGTTCCGATAGAGAATAAAAAGTTAAGATATTTCTGGTCTGGTGGAATATTGTTTAGAAGTTGAGAAAGGTGGTTTAATTTGGACTGATTTGTCAGAGAAATATTTTTTAAGATTTCCTGAGATATTAATGGATGCCAGGTGGAAATCCAGGTGTCGTCTGTTGATATGATATTACATTTTTCTAATTCTGCAATTGTGGCTAAATTATCAAAATAAATTTTTTCAAACACCGCGCGTGGATAATCAAGATAATAGGAAGATACTATAAGTATCGGTAGCATAAGTTGTTTCTCTCTGTCGCTAAGCGGATTCCAGAAATCATCAATCGCCTTTTTAAAGCTTGTTTCTTTATTTTTCTGCAGGAAAATCAATACCGGCAGTAATCCTTTTGCGAAAGGAATTAATTCTTTATCTCCGCCATAACTATTAATATAAGCCTCAGCCTCGGTGTTTGTTAAAGTAATTTCCTCTTCCACGAAGTTATATCCTGCAAGATTTTCCTTAACCGTTTTCTGCCAGCGGGATTTTTGTTCAACCAAAACGATTTTTACATTAGCACTTTGCTGGTAAATTTCCCTGACAAATTGCAAGATATTGTCTGCCCCCCGTGCCGCATCATCAATAAATACCACCCTGTTGCTGCTGGCAAACTCTTCCTGATTCAGAAAAATTAGTGCTTTATCAGTAATTATAGAACTCTGGGCAATAAAACAGTTCCATCCTGCTTGCATTAAGTCATAAGCCAAACGCATCATAAGAACTGTCTTGCCAGAACCGCTGGTGCCAAGAATTAAAATATTTTTCCCCTCTGCTATTTGTTTTTTAATTACATCGTATTTCTCCCGCTTGATGTCGAGATTGTCAATAATTACATTATAGGTTGGTTTTAAGCCGGCAAGAAACTTCTGCTTATCGGATTCGGCTTCTGCCCGATTGACATTGCCGATTATTCTTGTCAGGGGCTGAATTCCCGATGCGGTAATAAAATTATCCCATTTCTGTATGAGGCTTAAGTAAATTTGGTAGAATTTTTGGAACTCCTCTTTTAATTCCTTTTCAGGAATGTTTTTTCGGCAGCCGCTGAGAAACGAGTAGGCAAGCCAGAGTCCGATTAAGCCCGACGTTGGTCCGATAACTGCTGGTAAAACCATTGTTATGAAGTTCTGCACATAGGAGCTGTCCAGTGATAAAACTTGGGCGATTTGCTCCGGGGTAAAAATTCTTTTGCCGATTGCATCCTTAATTCCATTTAAAATTGATTTGGCATCAAACTGCATATTGTTAATATTACCATTCAGCTTTGAGTTTGTCAAGAGGGGCAGAGGAGAGGGATGGGTGCGGTTTGGAATTGGTCAGGACAAAGAGCAGCGGAATAAGAGCAGGAAAGGGTGCGGGTTATGAGATGGTGTTGATTGGCATTTCGTAGATTCTGTATTTCTTGTAGATTCTGCCACCAATCGCAATGTCAAACTGGTTGATTAAATCGTTGTCTTCAAGGTTCCAGCCCAGTTCGCACCACTGGTAGCCTTTACCTGCGGCGTTTTTTTCGGTCTGGTAATACAGAACCGCAATGATGCCGGTATTACGGAACTCCTTTTTCACCCCGCCAATCAAAGAGCGGACACCGGTGATTTTTTTCCTGTAATAAAGGAACTTGAGCATTTCAATCGGACCAAGCCTGCCGTTAAGGTGCTTCAGAACCTGATTATAATCCGGGATGGTGACCGTTAAGCCAACCGGTTTACCATCAATTTCGGCAAAGAGCACCAGGTCCGGGTCTGCCAGTTGTTTCAGTTTTTTAGCGGTCAAGTCCATCTCTTTATCGGTCATCGGCACAAAGCCCCAGTTCCTTTCCCAGGCAGAGTTGTAAATATCTTTCAGGTGCTGGATGTCCTGTTCATAATTTTTCATATTAAACGGGCGAATGGTAACACTGGTCTTTTTCTTGATGGCGGTGACCATCCGTTCAATCCGCTCCGGTATGCCATCTTTTGCCATTTTCAAAAGGGCATAAAGGTCTTTTGCCTTTTTAAATCCGTATTTTTCGGCAAGGTCAAGATAGTAGCGCTGGGTATAGGGCATCATTATCGTTGGTGGTAAATCAAAACCTTCCAGCAGAAAGGCGCATTCGTCATTCATACTCGGGTTGACCGGACCACGCAGCTTTTTCATACCCTGTGCCTTGAGCCAGTTTCTCGCCTCATCCCAGAGGATTTTTGCCACATCAAAATCGTCAATGCATTCAAAGAACCCGAAAAAGCCGGTTTCTTCCTGGTGAAAGCGGTTGTGATTGTCGTCAACGATTGCCGCAATTCTGCCGGCGGGTTTGCCGTCCTTTCGGGCTAAAAACAGTTCGCGCCGGGCGTGTTCCCAGAAGGGGTTTTTCTGGGTGTCAAGGGTTTCCCTGACTTCAGACAATAACGGCGGCACCCAGTTCGGATTGCCCTGATAGATTTGCCAGGGCAGTTTGAGAAAATCCTGCCAGTCCTTTTTGTCCCTTACGAGCCCAACTGTGATGCTCATCTTGCTCACCTCCCTAAGGATGGGCAATCTCAGGAATTTTTCGCTGATTGGACATTGTCTTTTAATTAAGCATACCCAACCTGGCATTTTTGTCAAACTGCGACCGGGCCTTATGATGATATTGTTGATTTTTACGGTTATTGAGTTATAGTCAATAAAAAGGAGTAAAATGAGAATAACGGTAGTTTTTTTGCTAATTTTCAGTTTTTCACTGGCAATGCCACCCAGGCCGGATTTTTCCGGACCTTTGCCGGTCTTTCCTGCGGGTGTTGAGGTTCCGGGTCCGAATAAACTGAAGGGCTATGACTTTTGCGAGACGGTGGCGATTCTGATGCAGTTTCCAGATAACCAGGCAGATACAATTGAACACTCGCCAGCAAGGTTTGATTCTATGCTTTATTCGGTCGGGGTTTATAATGGTCAGCCTTATCGGGCAGGGAGCCTGAATGATTTCTTTTTGGAAAACTCTTATGGTCAGTATTCGGTGCGGGGCGGAGTTGCGGGTAATCGCTGGTTTATGTCCAGATACAATTATTCCCGGTATTATGATGGCAATTATATGCTGTCAACCGGCGGGCAACTGGCAAGGGAGAATGTTCAGCAGGTGGATTCGTTTGTTGATTTTCGGGATTTTGATATCAATGGTGATGGCCATATTGATGCGATGTTTATGGTGCATGCCGGTGCGGATGGTGCGGATAATGGGGATGTGAACTGTCTGTGGTCGCATGCCATTCCGAATTTTAATTACCGGACCAATGACGGGGTGATAATTGATGGCGTAACCAATGTGCCAGAGTTTGCAATGGTGACCGAAACCCGGGACACAACCCTGTGCTGTATTGCGGTGATGTGCCATGAACTCGGGCATCTGGTCGGTCTGCCAGATTTGTATGATTATTCACGCTATACCTGGGGTGTTGGTTACTGGGGTTTGATGGGTTATGGTGCCTGGGGTGCGGGTGGTAATACACCCTGGAGTCCATCACATATGGAGGCGTGGAGCAAGGTTGAGGCAGGCTTTGTTCAGCCGGTGGTGATTACTCGTGATACATTTGGTTTGCGGATTTTAGATGTGGAAACTCATCCGGTTGTTTACAAGGTATGGCGTCAGGGCAGGGACTCTGACACCTGTTTTCTCTTAGAAAACCGGCAGAAGAAGGGTTTTGATGCACCGTTGCCCGGTTCCGGGCTGTTAATCTGGCACATTGACCCTTATTACAGTGCCGCTCACAATCTGGTTGACCTGGAGGAGGATTCAACCTATCATCTTGACCATGGCAATGGGGTCAGGCCGGACCCGCATATCTATCACGAGGCGCTGGGCGACACCTCTGACCCGTTGCCCGGAATCTGGAACCGGACAAGTTTTGATAACTGGTCAAATCCGTCAAGCCGGGCAAGGAATAATCAGCCGACCTGGGTGAGTGTGCGCAATATTCAGCAGGTTGGTGATACGATTATCTGTGATGTTACCTTTGACTCCAGTCAGGTTGGGGTTGAGGAGGTGGGGGAACCGGTAAAACAATGGGTAGTGATTGGTTTTCAGCCCAACCCGTTCCGAAAATACACTGAAATCACTACCCGCATTCCTGAACCTTTAACACTTGATATTTTTTCTATTAATGGCAGGAAGGTTAATACTGTTGTTATTCAGGGACGCGGTCTCTGGAACGGAACTGATGAGGAGGGAAAGAGGCTTGCCAGTGGTGTTTATCTAATGAAAGGGGCAGGCTTTTTGGGCAGAGTGTTAATTGAAGAATAGAGGTAAGTATGAAAAAACTTTTGCTGTTATTAATAGTGTTCTGTGTTGGTTCAGGAATGGGCAAAGAGCGGGTGCCGGACTATGGTCTGGATTCGTTGACCAGGGCAACGCTGGAACAGGCGCTGAAGATTCAGGGGATGTCGGCGGACGAGTTGGGGTTTTATAAGTTCTGGGCAGTTGACAGTTTCTTCCGGCTCAAGGTTGTAGACCGGCTGCTTGCCCAGCCATTGACGGTTCTGCCCTTTGTTGAGGAGGAGGCAAAGACGGTCAGGGGAAAAGAGCATTCAACCTCAGGGTTGCTGTTTCATCAATACCGGCAGATTGATGTTAAATTGACGGGCAGGGATTCGGCCACTTTACTGCGGGAAATTGAAAAGGAATTCCGGCAAAATCCGGCAGTTCCGGATTCAGTAACACCGGTTTTGCGGCAAGCGGTGAATCTGATTCTTGCCGGTTTTAAGGTCGGGAATCGGTATCTGAAAAAGGCAATCAGCCGGATTCCGGAGCGGGAACTTGACATACTCCTTGGTGAGGCACCAGATTTCTGGAAGGATGAGGATGATACCTTAGAAAAGGGGTTCAGCGGCATTCTGCACCGCGAGTTTGGTAAGGAGTATGATACGACAATACAGGTTAAGGCAGAGACCTTGCTTGCCTATGCCCGCAAGATTGACCGTAAGGCACTGGCACTTTCAGGCCTGGCAGTGGTGATGGCGGTGGATAGGGCATCAACCATTTTAAAGGACGGGTTAACTGATGTGGTTGGGAACCAGCAGGGGGAAGGGGTAAAGGGTGAGGTGGTTTATTATCAGGAGACGGAATGGGGATGGGTGATTATCGGTGGCATTGGAGATAATGTTTATCAGCGCGAGGCGGCAGTGATAATTGACCCGGGCGGTAATGACATCTATTACAATCGGGCGGGTGGTGCGATTGGAATTCTTGACAAGCCTTTCAGTGTGGTCGTGGACCTGCAGGGTAATGACCATTATCTTACGGATAAAATTTTTGCTCAGGGTTGTGCGCTTTTCGGATGCGGTGTTCTAATTGATTTAAAAGGGGATGATGTTTATCAGAGCAGACACTATGCCCAGGGTGGAGCGATATTCGGCACCGGTGTGCTCTGGGATAAACAGGGCGATGACATCTATGATGCCGGTTTCTTTGCCCAGGGTGCTGGTCATTATGGCGTAGGTGCGCTGATTGATAAAGAGGGTAAAGACACCTACCGCTCTTATTGCTATTGTCAGGGTTTTGCCGGAACCTGGGGTTATGGTCTGCTGGCTGAGGCAGGTGGCAACGACCTTTATTATGCGGGGGGAAAATATAAGCACGAACCGCTTTTACCAAGAGAGTTCCGCTCATTTGCGCAGGGTTTTGCCATTGGCGTCCGACCGGATGCCGGCGGAGGGATCGGTTTCTTGTGTGATTTTCAGGGCAATGACTTTTACAATGCCGAGGTTTTCTGCCAGGGAACAAGTTACTGGTATTCGCTGGGAATGCTTTATGATGAGGAGGGTTTTGACCATTATACTGCGGCTCAGTATTCGCAGGGTGCGGGAATTCATCTTTCGGTGGGCGCATTGGTTGATGAGGAGGGGAATGATTCCTATTTCTCAAGGCTGGGACCGAGTCAGGGTGAGGGGCATGACCTTTCAGTCGGGGTGTTAGTTGACCGCAAGGGCGATGATGGCTATTACGCTTCAGGCGGACAGGGCATCGGACTGACCAATTCGGTCGGACTTTTTATTGACCAGGATGGCAATGACTGGTATATGGCATCAGAGTCCTTAATCTGTCAGGGTTCGTCAAACTGGGCACGGGGTTTTGGTGGGATGGGTGTATTTATGGACCTGGCAGGTAAGGACTGGTATCCGGGAAGAAATCTTGCCCAGGACCAGAGCCGGTGGACCAAAGGGACCTATGGTTCCGGAATAGATTTACCCAGGCCAGCAACGGTGATTGACTATGAGCCGGATGTTGATACTTCAGAGGCAAGCATTGATTCGGTAATTACTGCACCGGTGGAAAGTGTTTTCAAGACCGCATCAATCTGGGCAGTGGGTAATGCCCGGAAGAAGGTTTTGCGGGCAAGAAAGGAACTCATCCGTCTGGGCAGAAGGGCGGTGGAATATGTTTATGAGAAGAAACTGGATACCAAGGATGGACTGGAGTCCGAGGCGATAAACGCCTTGATGAAGGCGCTGCCTGATACTGGTAAGCCCTATCTGTTCAAGGGGTTGCGGGACTCAAGGTTTCTTGCCCGCCAGAATTCAGCCTACTGGCTGGGTGAGATGGGTAAAAATGCGCTGGATGCGGTGGACTCAATCCTTTTAGCACTGAAGGAGAAGAGAATTACACCGAGAAGAGGGGTATATGCCTTAGGCAGTATCGGTGATTCAACGGTGGTGCCGCAGATTCTTTATCTTTTGAAAGATACCGCGGAGGTGTCGAGAATTGTCACCGCGGAGGCGTGCGGAAAGTTGAAAAATCCAGTGGCAATTGGCGAACTGATTTATGCCTTAAACGACCGTTTCTTCACAGTTAGGAGCGCAGCCGAGGCGGCGCTGGTGGCGATGGGCGAGCCAAGTATTGAACCCCTGCTGAGAACTATGGCCAGGCAAAAACCAACCGCGCTGGGGCACAGCATCAGGGCGCTCGGTGAGATTATAAAAAAACTTGATACCCTGGCCACCGAAGACATCAAGTCAAAATGCCGGCAGCGGATTATCCCTTATCTCAATCATCCGGAGCCGTTTGTTCGGCTGAGCGCGGTTGAGACGTTAGGAAAGATGATGAATGAGGATGTTCAGGCGGTGCTGAAGGCAGCAGGGGAAAAGGAGACAGACCTGTTTGTCCAGACCGCCTGTAAACAGGTTTTAAGCAAGCGGGAATAGCGTCGTGATTACCCGGGTCGTGTTCAGGTTATTATAACGGAGGAAAGTGAAGGTTATCAGATTGCTGGTTTCGGTTCTCGGACTGGCAACGGCGATAAATATTCTGCCGAATCCGTCATTTGAAGTCTGGCTTGATACCCTGGGCGTGAATATGCCCTTAGGCTGGTTTACCTCTGAGGTGCTTTATCCTGGTTCGGCAATAAAGGATACGCTTGAGCACAGCGGGAACTACTGCCTGCATCTCATTGGCGGTGACACGGTCGCTTTTGCCACATCGGTTACAATTGTCCGCGCTGGGTATAATTACGAATTTGCCGGCTATGCCCTAATGCCGGCTGTCCTCGGAGGTTCGTTTGTGCTCCAGTTTCTTACTCGGCTGGGAAATCCGGCAGGAACTCCGCAGTTGATTCCGGTTTATTATTCCAACGATTACCGGCAGTATTCCCGCTGGATTACCGCACCAGACTCGGCTTTCTTCCTTTCTGTATCCTGCCTGTCTCTGCCCGGGGCTGAAGTCTATTTTGATGATGTTACTGTTGAAGACACGACTATCACCGGAATTTATGAGCAGGTTATGCCGGGTTTCAGGAAGGGAAGTTTAGAAAAGTTTATCCTTTTCCGGAGGCAGAAGAATAACCTGACAGCGGCGGGATTTTTTGATGTGTTGGGCAGAAGGATAAACAGTAACTATCTATCAGCCGGTGTGTATTTTTTAACCAGATGGTGAAGTTTGTTGTTTTCGACCGGCACTCTGACATAGATTGACTTCTGTTTTTAGTATGTTAAAATTACACAACTGTGATTTATCTTCAGAGGATTAATCTGGCTGAATATATTGATGTGAGCCGGGTCTTTTTCGGCGAAGGCCGGGGGGAATGCGGTATCGCCCTGCACATACCACTGAAAAATTATTCTGCCGGTTCTGACCCGATGACCGATTATGCGCTAATGATTTCCATCGCCAACGATCTGATTGAATTTCTGCTTTACAAGCGTGCCAACAAAGGTCCTGAACAATGGGATTATGACCCGGAAAGGGCTCAGGAAGTCTATAATGTCTGCGGTGATAATGTCTCAACCAGCGGCATAATTGTGGAAGACCGCAACTATCCCACTGGATCAAAACTGCAGATATTTCTCGACAAGACATTCGGCGCCAATGAGGTGGCAATCCGATGGAAGGGGCAGATGGTGGGTGATGAACATCTTTTGCCCGACTACGAACAGTATCTCAAGTTGGCGCACAGAAATGATGATTTAACCTCTGATTAATTACCAGTTATTAGTTCCCATTTTGTGTCTTTGCGAGTCCCGAAGGCTGAGAAGCAGGGGTCTTGGGTTCAGCGGCAGCGTTCTTGTAACTGGGGTCGCCAATGGTTAATCTGAAACAGGTTACAAAAGACAGCGAAGTGATCGCCCTGATTACCGAGGCTGACCGGCAACTGGAAACTCTGGGTTTTACCGAGCACGGATTCAGACATGCCCGGCTGGTTGCCAAAAATAGCCGCCGGATTCTTGTTGACCTCGGTTATGAAGAACGGGTGGCAGAGCTCAGTGCGATTGCCGGTTATCTGCATGATATCGGGAATGTGGTCAACCGGCAGGAACACGAAAGGACAAGCGCGCTGCTCGCCCGGGAGGTGCTGGTCAGAATGGGAATGGAATATTCCGAAACTGCCAAAATAATGACCGCAATCGGCAATCATCATGAGGAGGGAGGCAACCCGGTTTCCGAGATTGCGGCGGCACTGATCTTGGCGGATAAGGCGGATGTCCACCGGAGTCGGGTCCGGAATCCCGCACTGATCAAGTTTGATATTCACGACCGGGTGAATTATGCGGTTCGCCGTTCAACGCTGACCGTTGATAGCCCGAGTCGGCGGATTGTCTTTGACCTGAGTGTTGATACTGCAATTGCACCGGTGATGGAATATTTTGAGATATTTCTGAGCCGGATGATCATCTCCCGCCGGGCAGCCGATTTTCTCAACTGCCGCTTTGAACTGGTAATTAATGGCACACGTCTGGTTTAATGCCGGATTCAGAAAACCGATGCGAAGAAATGTTTTCTCCTTTTATCATTGACATCAGGCATTTAACTGCGTATGCTCAATTATTGTGCAACAGAAGGATATTCCGGACCGGTTGATATTCCTTGGCTCGGGTGGAGCCAGAATTGTTATTGCCAGGCAGGTGCGGGCTTCGGGCGGAATCTGGGCGATAATAAACAGGGTTCAGTTTCTTATTGACCCGGGACCCGGTGCGCTGGTGAGGGCGACCGCAAGCCGGCACCGGCTTGACCCGACCAAACTCTCGGCAATCCTTCTTTCTCATCGGCACCTTGATCACTCGGCAGATGTTAATGTGATGATTGAGGCGATGACGATGGGCGGAACCGAAAAACGGGGCCGACTGTTTGCCCCTGCCGATGCGCTTGAGGGTGACGACCCGGTTGTTCTGCGCTACCTGCGTTCATTTCTTGATGAGGTGATAACATTAAAGGAAGGCGGCAGATACCAGTTGGCAGGGGTGAATTTCACCTGTCCGGTGCGGCACCGACACCGGGGTGAGGTTTATGGTTTTCGCTTTGAAACCGGGACGCTGACCCTTTCCTATATCGCTGATACTGCCTATTTTCCTGAACTGGCTGATTATTACCGGGCTGATGCGGTGATATTCAATGTTGTGCGCTACAAACCCTCTGACCTTGACCATTTGCACCTGCCCGAGGTTGAGGGGTTGATCAGGATGATGAAGCCGAGACTGGCAATTATGACCCACTTCGGGATGACAATGATTAAGGCGAAGCCCTGGTTGCTGGCAAGGGAGTTGAGTGAACGGACCGGAACTGAGGTTCTGGCAGCAAGTGATGGGATGTTAGTAGAACTTGAGCCCTATAAAGCCGGATGAGCAATCAAATCCTGGTCAATGACCCGGTGAGCGATGGGGATTCGGGCAGTGCCCGTTTTCCCGGCTGTCTTTTGGGGAGTTATCAGGGATAAAATGAGCACCAAAAGGAGACCGGTTAAACTATTGCCCGAAGAGGTGGTCTCAAGGATTGCTGCGGGTGAGGTCATCCTGCGCCCGGCTTCGGTAGTTAAGGAGTTAATTGAGAATGCACTTGATGCTTTAGCCCGGCAGATTAAGGTTGAGGTTAAAGCCGGGGGAAAGAATCTAATCCGGGTTGTGGACGATGGGATTGGAATGACCAGGGAGGATGCCCGACTGGCGGTTGCGCGCTATGCCACCAGTAAACTTGAAACTGTCGATGACCTTGCCCGGATTTGGTCCTACGGATTTCGGGGCGAGGCACTGGCAGCAATCGCGGCGGTTAGCCGGCTGACAATTGAAACCAATACTGACGAAACTCAGCCCGGAACCCGGCTGATTGTAGAGGGGGGAGAAATCAAGGAGATTTCTGAAGCGGTGCGGGCACAGGGGACAACCGTAACGGTAAGAATGCTTTTTTTCAACCTGCCGGTCAGGCGGGCATTTCTGAGGTCGGAAAATTACGAGTTTCGTCTGGTTGCTGAGGTTTTCCGGAATTATTGTCTGGCATTTCCGCAAGTGGGTTTTGAACTGCTCAGTAACGAGCGGCCGGTTCTGAAACTGCCCCCCGGTGCTTCCGTCAAAGAGCGGCTGGAGGCGCTTTTTGATAAAAGTATGGTCCAGGGGCTGGTTGAGTTCCGGATTGACAATCCCAGCCTCAGCCTTTACGGCTTTTTTGCCGACCCAACCCAGGCAAGGGGATTTTACGAAATTCAGCAGGTTTTTTTCAACCGTCGGCCGGTGCGCAGCCAGATTGTGACCAGGGCGGTTTATGATGGTTATGGTCCGATTCTTGCTAACCGAAATCCCGATTTCGTCGTTTTTCTTGAAACCGACCCAAGCCGGCTTGACGTTAATATCCATCCGACCAAGCAGGAGGTGCGGTTTACTGATGAGCGATTTCTATTTGATTTTATTTCCCAGGCGGTGCGGAAGGGGATTGGGAGACATTATCAAGATAAAATTCCCGCCGGAGAGTTTTTTCAGCCGGAAAACCTGGTCCGGGATGAGAGCACGCCGAGTGATTTCTGGCAGTTGCACAACAGTTATATTCTGGCCCAGGTGGCATCCGGCTATGTGATTGTTGACCAGCATGCTGCCCATGAGCGGATTCTTTATGAGCAGGTGCGAGTCCAGCGCCAGGGTCCATCTTCTCAGGGGCTGCTTTTTCCGATCACCGTTGATTTGAATGCCGAGGAGTTTGAAGTTTACGAACAGATGCAAGAGCGGCTGAGAGCAATGGGGCTTGAGTCGAAAATCTTCAGCGGCCGGACCGTGGTTGTGGACGCCGTGCCGGCCGGTTCATTTATGGGCAAGGATGAGGTTCGGGAGTTGTTCAGCGAACTGGTTCAGGTCAGTTCAGACCGGGCAAGTATCGATGATGAAATATGCAAACTGATTGCCTGCAAGGGTGCGGTCAAGGCCGGTCAGCGGCTGACAACCGAGGAGATGCAGTCGCTCATCAACCGGCTCTTCGCCTGTCAGGAACCGTATTTTTGCCCGCATGGACGGCCGGTAATAATCCGGGTGACACTGGAGGATTTGGAGCGGAGGTTCGGCAGAATTTGAAGATTTTCGTTCTTACCGGACCAACCGGGGTGGGTAAAAGTGAGGTGGCGATGGCGCTGGCAGAAAAGCACAGACTGGAGATAATCTCGGCTGACTCGCGACAGATTTATCGTTATTTTGACATCGGCACAGCCAAACCGACACCTGAACAGCGCCAGAGGATTGTTTTTCATTTGATTGATTTTTTAGAACCGGAGCAGAGTTATTCGGCAGGTGATTTCGCCCGGGATGCAAGGCGGGTGATAACAAGGTTACTAAAGGAGGGCAGGAGGTTCATAATTGTCGGCGGCTCAAACTTTTATCTGCGTGCCCTGTTTAAGCCGCTGTTCAATCTTCCGCGTGCTAATCCCAGAATCAGAGAGCGGTTTTCGTCTTTAAGTACCGGTTCTCTTTACCAGCGACTGATGGCGGTTGACCCAAAACGGGCAAAGGAGCTGCATCCCAATGACCGGCAAAGGGTATTGCGGGCGCTTGAGGTTTATGAGTTGACCGGTAAACCCTTTTCCCAGATTGCCCAACAGCCCACTGATGAAGCTATTTTTCTGCCGGTTTATGCGGTGCTGACGATGGAAAGGGAAAAACTTTATCAACGGATTAATGAGCGGTTTGACAAGATGATGGCCGCCGGTCTGTTAGAGGAAGTGCACCGGCTTAAAAAGATGGGTTATGGTTCAAACATCCCAGCGGCTCAAGGTTATGGTTATGCCGAACTCTTTTCTTTTCTGGAAGGGAAAATCGGTCTGGATGAGGCATTAATGCTGGCTAAAAAAAGGACGCGAGAGTTTGCCAAAAGGCAGTTGACCTGGTTGCGTGCGCTTGCCGGTGCGCACTGGTTTGAATTCACCAATGTCAGTGATGTCACAAGAAAGATTGAGCCGCTTTTACTTGACCTGTTACAGGGTCGAGAATAATCTTAATCAATGATTTACTCACTGGAAAGGAGCTAATTTGAACCGAACAAGATTTACTTCTGAATCGGTGACCGAAGGCCATCCTGATAAGGTGTGTGACCAGATTTCCGATGCAGTTCTGGATGAGGTTATGCGCCAAGACCCGCTCGGCAGAGTGGCGTGTGAGACCTTTGTTACAGTCGGGATGGTTCTGGTCGGTGGTGAGATAACAACCAGGGGCTGGGTTGACCTGGAACAACTGGTGCGCAGGGTTCTCAGGGAGATTGGCTATGTTAATACCGAGTGCGGACTAAGTGCCGATTCCTGTGCGGTTTTGAATGTGATTGGCCGGCAGTCGCCCGATATTGCCCAGGGGGTTGATGCCGGCGGCGCTGGTGACCAGGGAATGATGATTGGCTATGCCTGTTCTCAGACCGAAGAGTTGATGCCGCTACCGATTGTCCTTGCCCATCGTATTGCCCAGCGTTTAACCGAGGTGCGAAAACAGAAAATACTGCCCTATCTGCGGCCGGATGGCAAGACCCAGGTTACGGTTGAATACGAGGATGGTAAGCCGGTGAGGATCGACAGCGTGGTGATCGCGGCCCAGCATAATCCGAGTATCCTTGACAAGAGCGGCACCAAGATAACCCGAAGGGCAAGGGAAGAAATAATTAATGTGGTAGCAAAAGCGGTAATCCCTGAGGAGTATATTGACCGCACCACCCGTTTCTATGTGAATGAGACCGGTAAGTTTGTCGTTGGCGGCCCTCAGTCAGATACCGGGATGACCGGCAGAAAGATAATTGTTGATACCTACGGTGGCTGGGTGCGCCACGGCGGCGGGGCATTTTCCGGTAAGGACCCGACCAAGGTTGACCGTTCAGCAACCTATATGGCACGGTATATCGCTAAAAATCTGGTTGCAGCCGGGTTGTGTGATGAAGTTGAGGTCCGTCTTGCCTATGTGATTGGCCGGGCCGAGCCGCTGGATATTTCGGTTGATACCTTTGGCACGGGGAGAGTTGATTGCAGACAACTGGTAGAAATAATCCGGGACTTTTTCCCGTTAACACCCCAGGGAATGATTGAATATTTAAAACTGCGTTCACCAATATACCAGCCGACCGCTGCCTATGGTCATTTCGGCAGAAAACCGGTTACGGCCAAAGATAAACTAACGAAGAGGGACATCCAGTTTTTCCCTTGGGAGAAGACCGACCGGGCAGGCGAACTCAGGCGTCTGTTAAAGTAGTCATACTACTGCCGGCAGGTGCAGAAAACAAGGCAAGGAGGAGACGTGAAGAAGATAAAGGTTGAACATGAGGTCCGGGATTTAACCCGGGCAGAAGAAGGTGAGAAGAGGATTGAATGGGCAGCAAAATTTATGCCGGTTCTTGCCCGCATCCGGGAGCGGTTTCAGAAGGAGAAGCCTTTAAAAGGTGTGCGGATGAGTTGCTGTCTCCATGTAACAGTTGAAACCGCCAATCTGATGCGCACACTCAAGGCAGGAGGGGCAGAGGTGCGGCTGTGTGCTTCAAATCCCCTTTCCACCCAGGATGATGTGGCAGCGGCGCTGGTGAAAAAGGACGGCATCGCGGTGTTTGCCATAAATGGAATTGACCGGCAGGGTTATTACCGCCACATTGAGCAGGCACTGGCACATAAGCCGCATATCACCACCGACGACGGTGCTGACCTTGTTTCCACATTACATAAAAAGGGCGGGGAATTGCTGGCTGGGGTAATCGGTGGCACCGAAGAAACAACAACCGGTGTCATCCGGTTGCGAAGTATGGAGCGAGACGGGGTGTTGGCGTATCCAATAATCGCCGTGAACGATTCGTTGACCAAATATATGTTTGACAACCGCTATGGGACCGGGCAGTCAACTCTGGACGGAATTCTGCGGGCAACCAACATTCTTTTTGCCGGTGCCACCGTGGTCGTATCTGGTTACGGCTGGTGTGGCAGGGGGCTGGCAGCAAGGGCAAGGGGAATGGGTGCCGAGGTAATTGTCACCGAAGTCAACCCAGTGCGGGCGCTTGAGGCGAGGATGGATGGTCACCGGGTGATGCGGTTGATTGATGCTGCACCAATCGGTGACGTTTTTGTTACCCTGACCGGTAACATCAATGTAGTTGACCGGGAACATATTCTCAAGATGAAGGATGGGGCAATCATCTGTAACTCCGGGCATTTTGATGTTGAAATTAACCGCCAGGCGCTAACTGCAATTAGTAAGAGGCACCGCCAATTGCGCAAAAACTGTGTTGAGTATCATTTGATTAATGGCAGGCGGGTGATTCTGCTGGCTGAAGGCAGGCTGGTTAATCTGGCGGCTGCCGAAGGACATCCGGCAATGGTGATGGATTTGTCCTTTGCCAATCAGGCGCTGGCAGCCGAGTACATTTATCAGAACCGAGGCAGGCTCGAGCCCAGGGTTTACAAACTTCCTGAAGAGATTGACCAGATGATCGCCCGGTTGAAACTAACGACGATGGGCATCAGGATTGACCGGATGACACCGGAGCAGAAACGTTATATTTCCTCCTGGCAGGAAGGGACATAAGTTCTCCGGGACTCCAAGTAAACTTGACAGTGCAACCAGCCGTTGGATAATTAAATTGTTAATGAAGAGACACAGTCTTAAATTGTTGCTAATGGTTATTTTTTCCGGGTGCCCTCTCAATCCCGGACCACCGGTAATTAAGGAGGTGCGTATCTGGGGCAAGTTGGAGGCAAGAGATAGTGTCTGGTTTAAATGCGAGATGGAGTCCTTTGGAAAAGGTGGACTAAAATTCGTCTGGTCGTGTTTAAGGGGTAGATTTGCCGATAGTGTCGCAGACAGTGTAAAATGGTTCGCACCCGACTCATCCGGTTCTACCCTCATTAAAGTTAAAGTAACAGACCAACAGGGTGGGACTGCGGCTGATTCGTTGTTGATTGTTGTCAAACCGTTGACGAAGAGTTTTATTAACTGGGATGGAGCAGTTAAGGCGGGTGATTTCACATTCTTTTTTGATTCCTGCTGGGCTGGTTATCGTCTGCGCGGTAATGTCAGTTCCGACACCGGCAATGTTTTCCTTATTTTCCTTGATAGTTTAAACTTTCAGAAATGGCATCGGGGTGAGCAGTATCAGTACCGGATTCGGCAACCGGCTTACCGCGCCAGCCAATTTTATGACACAATTCCAGTAACCGGTGTTTATTATCTGGTACTGGATAATACCCGTAACTTCCAAGACTGCAGTTTCCAGGTTAATATCCAGTTGACATCACCCTGAATTTTCCGGCTGCCAGTTTAGTTTTTTCAGCATTGCGAGCAGCAGATTGACAGGCAAACCAATCACATTCAGATAGCAGCCATTTATGTGCTTGACAAAGAGACCGGCTTTCCCCTGGAGGGCATAGGCACCGGCTTTGTCATAAGGCTCTTTGCTCTCAATATAAGTGGCAATCTCCTTTTCGGTCAATTTGCGAAAGGTGACAAGGGTTTTCTCAGCGTCAGTCAGTATTCGGTATTCAGGTAGTCTGATAATTGCTATCCCAGTGATGACTTGGTGAGTTTTGTTAGAAAGAAGGTTAAGCATTCGCCGGGCCTCAGTTTGATTCCTGGGTTTGCCCAAAATTTGACGGTTGATGGTAACGATGGTGTCAAAGCCGAGCACAATGCCGGTCTGCCTGCGGCAGTTAGCGCAGCCACTTTGCAACTGACGGGCGGTGGAAAGTGTCTTGAGCAGGGCAATTGTTATTGACAGTTTTTTTGCATCGGCGGTGTAGTTGATTGTTGGCTCAAGAAAGGTCGGCTTGATGGTTTGGTATTTCCAGCCCAGGCGATTGAGGATCTGTCTCCTTCGGGGCGATGTTGAGGCAAGATACAGTTTCATCTCAGGGCAGGAAGGTGCGGAAGGTGCTTTTGCCAAATTTGACATCAGGTAGTTTTTTGATTCGAATTTCAAAATCGTAGTGCCATTGCTTGCCCAAGCCGGCAAGGGTAGCGATGGCTTCCCAGCAGTGGAGGTCACGCCAGATGTTGATGGAGTAATCGGTGAGTTGTTTTGAGACAAAGTTGTAGCCCATCGAGTTAAGGCTGATGCGCCAACCGACAATGGCAAGGGAGACCGAACCGGTAAGCATATTCTGATTTTTACCCCAGGTGTGATTTGTCCGCAACTCAAAGCCTAATTCAGATTTACGGACGGTGTCGGTGCGGATATGGGTCCAGGCGAAGGAAGTAAGGGTGGAGTAATCCTGACCAAGACGGAGTGAGTCGGATAAAAAGGAGAGGCTGGCGTCAATCCAGAGGTCGACCCGGTTGCGGACCAGCCCGGAATCAGAAGTGGGAATGAAAATGAGCGGTCGGGTGCTGACCGAAGCGTAGATCGGTTTGAGTTGATGTTGGAGCAGATCGTATTGGGTATTGAGATTGACCGTGCCGATATCAAACTTCTGTTTGAGCCGGGCGGTTTTTGCCTGAAAACCATTATTGAGATTGAAATAAATTAGGGCAGCTGAGGGATGGAGGGGGTCCGGTTTGCCAAAGAACCCAGCGGGGTTGACTTGGGGCTCATAACTAAACTGAATATTTGGGGAGAGGGTATGGAGGATGCCGTCAAGGTTGAAAGCACGGAGCCCAAAGACTTTGTAGAGGGGGAAGCCGGTATTTATTGATATGGTATAGCGGGGTTCAAGCGGACTGGTGTCGGTAAGGATGTCCGACTGGGTAAAGGTTAAGCCCTCACTGGTATTAAACACACTTAATATCTTCTGGGAGGAATTAAGGCGGAATTCTTGGATAAAACTCCGAACTGGAATTTGGGATTCTGAACGGCGGCGGATTCGGGAGTCAAACAGGTTAAAATGATGACTGAACTCCATCCTGCCCAATGGTAATTCCGGGCTGGAAAGTAACCAGGCGGCAGCGGGGGCAAGCCGGATATTATAAATGGTGTCGATACCGCAGGAGTCCAATTTTTCCACCCGCCGGGAGAAGGAGGCGGTTGGGGAAAGGGTCCAATCTTCAGGCAGGGCGCAGGTGCCAAAATTCAGTGATGCATAAGGAAGGAGGGAATACTGATAATGACGCATATAATAGGTGTGACGTTCGGCGCGAACTGTTGCCCGGCAGAGTCGCGGAAAACGCTGGCTGAGTACGGCATAGGAATAAACCTCCTGTTTCAGCCAGTCAAGTCGGTCCTCGGCATAATCAGGCGCATAGGCGGTGTCGGAGATGATTTCAGTCTGAATATCCAGGTTGGTTAGAGGCGAGGGTTTGCTGGCGCTAGCGATGTTGAGACTGTAACGCAGGCGGTTCGCGCTTTGAGGATCCCAGGTCTCCCGAATATAGGAGCCCTGAATCGAGCCTCGGGAAAATGGTTCAACAATATAAACCGCTTCGGTGCGGAACTGAAGCCCCCTTTTGGTCATAATGTCGGCAATAAAGGTGGCATCAGCGTAATCATTTATTACCCAGTAATAGGAGATATTCTTGGCATAATAGCCCTGATCTCGGGCGCTGCCAACCTTGAAGGGCATTAGTCCGGATTTCCGTTTTGATGCTACCGGTACTAACCAGAACGGAGCGGCAAGTACCGGTATGCGACCGATGCGGAGAATGACCGGCTCGGTAATGGCAATATCATCCATAAAAAGTTTCACTCGGGGACCAAAAAATGTGTAATGAGGATGAGGTAGGTCGCAGGTGGTGTAGTCGGCATAACGGGCGTTGATGACTTTTTCCTTAACCAGCCAGACCTCCTGAGCGGTAAGAAAGCCGTTTTCCACCTGGGTGCGGGCGTTTCTCATCAAACCTTTGCGGGTATCCACATTGTAAAATAGTTCGCTACCCGTGACCTCTTCACTACGGGTTTTAAAGAGAACCTGCTGGTGTGCGCTCAGAATATGAGTTTCGAGGCGGTAGACGATGGAGTCGGCGTGAACTGACATATCACGGTATCTGACCCAGGCGGAATCAAGCAGAACTACCAGTTCTTCCCTTGCAAGAAAAATCACCCGTCTGCCACCGTAATAGATGATATCCTCTTTTACCGAGTCGGACAAAACCGGCAGGGAGTCAAAAGGATTTTGGGCAACGAGAGTGAATAAAAGAAAAACCATCAGGATATGTTATTGAGACTATTAATTAAAGTCAATCCGACTCAAGAGGACAACCCGGACAGAGTGGTTTTGTCCGGCAGTAAGCTTTCGCCAGGCGGACAAAGAGGGCATGGAACTCGTTGAAAACCCTGGTCCGGGAGCAGGTTGTTGGAAACATGTTTTTTTCCAGCCAAATTCTTAAATCATCATATGGTTCACTGCCGGTAATAAGTCCATAGCGGCTGAGAATGCGCCGGGTATAGGCATCAACGACAAAGACCGGGCGGTTAAAGGCGTAGAGCAGTATGGAATCGGCTGTTTCCGGTCCGATACCGTAACAGCACAGGAGTTGCTTTCGCAAACTCGGCGTGGTGAGGCGGCGTAGTTTTTTCAGGCCGCCGGCATTTTTGAGCCATTTCATTACTTCCATCAGGCGCCGCGCCTTGATATTGAAGTAACCGGCAGGACGGATAAACTGTGCCAGTGTTTTGGGTTCAATTGCGCTCAGGCGTTCAAGGTTTAACAGCCGGGCTTTCTTCAGATTATTTATGGCCTTTTCAACATTAAACCAGGCGGTATTCTGGGTAAGGACAGCGCCAACAATTACCTCAAGCGCGGTTTCTGCCGGCCACCAGCCCTGAGGGCCAAAAGCCTGATACAACCGGTTATAGATAAAAAAGAGCTCACCGGCAGCGCTGCTCTGAATCTTCGGCATAATTCAAAAATACCGTCATTTAAAATTGATTCAAAATTTATAATTAAACATTCTCTTACCTTTACCTTCTTTACTTTACCTCAACCCACTCTTCTGCATATGGAGCGGGCAGGGAGAAGTTGGTTCGGTGCCGCTGATAAAAACCTCATATCGGACTTTGGGACATTGAGGTGTCCCCAGTTTGCCCGATTCCTCACAGATGGCAACCGTGTTTATATCGGGCGGAACCGGGAATGCGGTAATAGTATCGGTGAAGACCTTTTTCATAATTTCACCCCATACCGGCGCCGCTATTACACCGCCTGTCGCTCCCCGGAAGATGGTTCTTTTCGTATCATAGCCAATCCAGATGCCACAGGTCAATGTTGGTGTGTAGCCAATAAACCAGGCATCGGTATAATCATCGGTGGTGCCGGTTTTACCTGCTGCCGGTCCGTTAAAACCCACCTGCCGGATTGTGAAACCGGTACCTTCATTTACCACGCTCTGCATCATACTGGTAAGAATATAGGCGGTCTGCGGTCTTATTACCAGTTCTGGTTCGGGATTGTTTTTCTCAAGGATATGGCCATGTTCATCGACGATGGAGTTAATTAACAAAGGTTTTACCCGAACTCCCTGATTGGCAATGGTATTAAATGCGTTGGTCATCTCTAAGAGGGGCAGTTCAATTGAGCCGAGGGCAATGGAATAATAAGGCGGTATTCTACTGGTGATGCCCAGCAGATGGGCATACTTTGCGACCAGTTCCGGTCCCAAACGGGCGCACAAACGCACTGCAATTAAGTTACGGGAGAGGGCCAGTGCCCGGCGCAGGGTCATTCGACCTAAAAACTTCTGGTCATAATTTTTCGGACGGTAATCGGGTTGGCCCGGGATTCTTATCACCAGCGCAGAATCGTTTTCAATATCGGCTGCGGTCATGCCATTGTCAATGGCGGCGGCAAAAACAAAGGGTTTGAATGCGCTGCCAACCTGACGCCGGGCCTGGGTTGCCCGGTTGTACTCACTCTGAGAAAAGTCTCTACCGCCGATCAGGGCGCGGATTTCGCCGGTTTTGACATCTTCAATAATCAGTGCACACTGCAGGTAATCGGGCACTTTCTTATTTGAGTCGGCACGGGCAAGAGAGTCATAAACTGCCTTGCTTGGTTGCAAAAGGTAATCCTGTTCTAACCGGTCAAGCCAGTTGAAAAGCGCCTGATTGGCAGCGGCTTGAATCTCAAGGTCAAGAGTGGTATGGATGGTGGCGCCAGATTTATAAACAAAGTCGTAGCCATAGGTGCTGACGAGATACCGGCGCACCTCTTCAACAAAATACGGTGCTTCGTTTGTTATTCCGCCGGGCGGCAAAACGTTCAGCGGCTGTTTTATTGCCTGTTGATATTCCTCCTTGCTCAATCGTTTGAGCCGGAAGAGCTTGGCGAGGAAGTAATTGCGCCGGCGGATAAGCCGTTCTGGATGCAGGTAAGGAGAGTAGGCAGAGGGGTTGGCAATCATTGCCCCGAGGGTGGCGCATTCGCTCGGCTCCAGCCTTGAGATGTGTTTACCGAAATATTTTTCGCTGGCAGCCGCCACACCGTAAACCGAACCACCGAACCAGACCTGATTGAGATACATTTCCAGTATCTCCTGTTTTGAGTAGTGGCGTTCCAGTTCAATGGCGAGAACCATTTCCTTCAGTTTCCGGCTTAATTGGCGTTTGGGAGTCAAAAACATTGAACGGGCAAGCTGCTGAGTGATGGTGGAAGCGCCCTGGATATTACCCGGATGGAGGATATTGGCAACAATTGACCCGGCAACCCTGATCAGGTCAATACCCCAGTGGGAATAGAATCTTTTGTCTTCGACGGCAACAACTGCATCAACGAGACAGGCAGGTATTGTTTCCAGGGGGACGGGGCGGCGCTTCTCACAGAACAACTCGGAGATAACCCGTCCTTTGCAGTCAAGGATTCTGGTGCTGGCGGGTGCCTTGAAATTGACAATTGTCTCTGGTGTCGGCAGCTCGGCTCGGAGTCGGAAATAGGTTAAAATTAGGGAGGTTATTATTAAAGCGCAAACGGTAAAGAGAATAAAAATCCATTTCCTTTTTTTCATCAAGTTCTTAGTAATTCAAAAAGACGGGGACCGAGGCCTTGATTTCTCTTCGGTCATTTTGCCATTTGTCATTGGTCAATTCAATCTCAAGCATCAGAGACCAGAAACCCAGTAAATAAGAACTGTTTTAGGCTGAGTATCGGGTGATGGTTTCATAACTGACCGCCAAACGGAGCATATCAAGTGCCTCACCTTCGGCTGACGCCTTCACCAGCCAGTGTTCGACCGGCGGTATCGTTCCGCCGTGAATGCGGATTGAGTCCTGAACCATCGTCTGCAGGACATTCTGCGACTGAAGTTTTAGCAGCATTGAATCATAGTTGATGTTTGCCCCGGTTTGGGCAAGCCAGGCGGTATGGTATAGGAGCCAGCGCAGTGATTCAAGGTTCCCAGCCATTGCGGCAAGTGTCCGCTGAATTTCCTTGCGGGCGGCGATCGGCTCGGTCAGGGACTTCCAGTCACGGGCAAAAAGGGCGGTGGTTTGCATAATGCGCCGGCAGACACCTAAAATGGCGGCACTGCGGGTAATCCGGGCTAAACCGAACCATTTCTGACCCAGTTGCATGGCTGAACCCGGTGCACCAAGAATTCGTTCCGGAGGAATCAGGCACTGAGTCAGAGAAATCTGGGCAGGTTCAGTATCCGTTCGGATTTCAATATTCGGGGTCTGCCGGTCGAGGAGAAAACAGGTGATCCCTTCTGGTGTTCGGGCGAATACCAGACAGAAGTCAAACTCGCTGCGGGAGAGTTCTTTGACCCCGTTCAGGATGTAGGCATCACCGGTCAATCGGGCGGTTGTTGACATTTCCTCCGGCCGGGAGAAATGCATCGGTTCCCGGAAGGCGATGGCGTATTTTTTCTCACCGGCAACTACGGGCAGGAGGTAATCGGGTTTCTGTCCTTCTGAACACTCATAGAGGAGCGGGGTCAGGTCACCCCATTCAACCGGAATGATGGTTGTGGACAACTCTTCGGCGATCAGGCAGGTTTCAATTACCCCCAGACCGCCGCCGCCAAACTCTTCCGGGACACCGGCACTGTAAAGTCCGATCTCCTTTAATTTCTGCGTCGCATTCTCGGCAATTTCCTTCCGTCCTTCCGGTTTAGTGTTTAAGAATTTCGGTTCCGAAGGCAACAGTTCGCGGCGCACAAACTCATGAACTGTGGCACGGACCATCTCGGCATCTTCGGAAAAAGTGAAGTCCATAGCTCAAACCCTCCAATTTCTCAATGACCGGCTCGCCAATGCCCGATTTGGGAATCTGCCTGCGGCTGGTCTCGAAGCCGCTTCCTCATTCATCATTATCCCCCAATTTCCCAATGGCGGTTTGTCTCTTCCGGGTGTAGTCGGGCAAAATGATGGGTGCCGGGACCGGCGGGGCAATGCCGTTTTCCTTTAACAGCCGGCGCCAGCGCTCAAGATGCATCAGGGTGAGGTCAAATGGTTCGCTCCGTTCCTTGGCAGCTTGGGCTGCCGACCTGCCCCCACGGCGTCCGAACACAATCACATCCAAGAGCGAATTGCCCATCAGCCGGTTGCGGCCATGGACGCCGCCGGACGCTTCACCGGCGACCAACAGGAAGGGAACATCGGTCCGGCAGTGCTGGTCAATTGCGACACCGCCGTTCTGGTAATGGAGGGTGGGAAATACCAGGATCGGTTCTCTGTCGATTTCAATGCCAAACCGGCTGAACTGACGAACCATCGCCGGCAACTCCTTTTTCACTGTTCCCGGTCCATGCAGAATCTCAATCATCGGTGTATCCAGCCAGACACCTTTAATGCCGGCGGGCGTGGTTACCCCCCGCTCTTCCTGACATTCCTTAATGATTGCTGAGGCGACCACATCGCGGGTCTCGAGTGGGAAAACAAACTGCTCGCCAGAAATGTTGACCAGTTGAGCACCGAGGCTTCGCACCTTTTCCGTTACCAGTTGGCCAAGAATCTGCTGGGGAAAGGCAACACCGGTTGGGTGATACTGCATAGTGTCAATGAAGGTCAAGCGCGCACCGGCACGATAGGCAAGCACGAGCCCGTCGCCGGTAGCCCCATAATGGTTGGAGGTGGGAAAACCCTGATAATGAAGCCGGCCCGAACCGCCGGTGGCAATCAACACACACTTTGCCCTGACGACCAGATACTGATTGAGGTTGAGGTTAAAAAGCACCGCCCCCGCTACCTCACCGCTGGCGGTGGTAAGCAGTTCCACCGCCGGGCAGAATTCAAGCACCGTTATCTCCGGCCGGCTTCTGACCTCATCTCTGAGCGTGCGCATAATTTCCGCACCGGTGTAATCCCGGCAGGTATGCATCCTTTTCCGGGAGGTTCCGCCACCGTGAATTGTTTTCATCGAACCGTCAGGGTTCTTGTCAAATATCACGCCTAAATTTTCCAGCCATTCAATTGCCTCCGGGGCATCGGTTACCAGGGCTTCAACCAGGTCCGGCACATTTTGGAAATGACCGCCGCCCAGGACATCAAGATAGTGGATTGCCGGCGAGTCATTCTCCTTATCCGCCGCCTGAATCCCGCCCTGCGCCATCATCGTATTGGCGTCACCCAGGCGCAACTTCGTGGCAACAATACAGGCGGCGCCGGCAGCGGAGGCCTCAAGCGCAGCCGCACAGCCCGCGCCGCCACCACCAATAATCAGGACATCACAGGTATAATCAACCTTTTCAACCTCAATACCTTCCGGCAGCAGACTGTCTGCTTCCAGAAGCAGGGCGAGCTCTTTAGGGGTCCGGTCCCCCCGGTTGGGTCCGATGCGCAATTGGACAAAGGTATCCGCCCGATAATCGGGATGGAACTCTTTGAGCAGACTTTGTTTTTCTTCGGCACTCAATCGCCGCCAGACCTGTTTCAGCCGGTCGGTCCTGGTCTGGGCAACCCGAACGGTCAACTCCTGCAACGGTGCTGGATAACTCATTTTCAATCCTCCGGTTCAATATCTCGGGCCGCATACCGTTCCTGCAGTTCTTTAATTCCGGTGGCTTTAAGTTGGGCAATCTCCTGCTTAAACCTGCCTGCTTTGATTTCGGCGATACGTTTTTTCAGATGCTCGGACCGCGGTGCGAGGGAACGTCCGTAGATGCGCCGGCACAGCAGAGCGGCTTGATGCTTGACCAGTTCTGCCGGGCAGCGGGCAACACACAGTCCGCACATAATGCAATCAAAAGAGATATCAGCAGCAGTAGCAATATCACCACGGATGATTGCCGAAACATAGCCTAAGACATCAATATCCTGCGGGCAGGATTTGGTGCAGGTGTTGCACCCGTAACAGCGTAGCATCTCTGGAAACAGATTCAGGACCTCCTCCGGGGTTCCTTTCAAATCGGCCAGCCGATAGTTCGGCCGATGGGCTGGGAAGAATGGAATCATCGCCAGTTGCATATCGGGTTCAACCCTGGTCTGACAGGCGAGCGCGAATTTGAGATGGTAATCGCCGCCGGACCGGAACACAGTTGCGCAGGCGCCGCAAAACCCGCCCCGGCAGCCGACGCCACGAACCAGCCGATAACCGGCATATTCCAGCGCCTGCAGGATGGTGAGCGAATCAGGAACCTGATGGTGCTCACCCATAATATAGATATCAATCAGGTTATTATTCACTACTTCCCTCCTATGTCAGTTCGTGGTTCTTGGAACTTGCAACCTGTTCCTCATAGAACTGGTCAAGATAATAATCATCGGTCGGCTTGAGAAGGGCTAAGAGATGTTGCATCTGTTCTATTGACCGATTCTTCACAATAAAGTGTTTGATTGTAGTATCAACCTGGGGGCAGGACAAAACGCACTGATAACAGCGGTCGCAGTCGGTCCCGACCATTGTCTCCAGCGCCAGACTGGTGCGCTGGGCGGTTCGTTTCAGCCGGGCCGGTTCCCGGGCAAGCAGGGAGCAATAGTCAATGCAATTGCCGCAGCCAAGGCAGGCACGGGTGCCGGTAATTTCCTCTTTAACCTTGAGGGTATGAGAGGGACCAAAGCCGGACGAAAGCAGGCGGCAACGGGCAACTGGCGGCTCGGAAATGTCAAGGATACGTTCAAGGATGCGCCGGATGGCCGGGATATCGGTCTGTTTGGTATTAGGCATCGGGTTAACCCTGCCTGGCCTTTCTGAACTCTTCGGTCAGAAGTGGGACAACCTGAAACAGGTCACCGACAATACCATAATCGGCAACCTTGAAAATGTTTGCCTCGGGGTCTTTGTTAATGGCAACGATGCACTTGGAGTTAATCATTCCGACCAGATGCTGAATAGCGCCCGAGATACCGCAGGCGATGTAAAGGGAGGGTGCAACGGTCTTGCCGGTCTGTCCCACCTGGAACTGATGGTCACGCCAGCCAGCGTCAACTGCTGCCCGCGACGCACCGACAGCAGCGTTTATTACCCCAGCCAGTTCTTCCAGCAGGGCATAATTTTCCGGTCCCTTCATTCCCCGGCCACCGGATACAACAATATCGGCTTCAGTCAGTTCGATCGTCTTCATCACGGTTTTGACCACTTCCGCAACCCGGGTGCGCAGTTCGGCTGGTGGTAACTGGGCAGCGATAATTTGGCTATCCCTGAGCATCTCACTGACCGGTCCGACTGCGCGCGGGCGGATGCTTAAAACCAGAGGGTTTGCTGCGGGAGCCTTGACCAGTGCCAGGGCTTTGCCGGCATAGATCGGGCGGGTGGCGAGGAGTGCGCCGTTTTCATCAAAATCAATACCGGTGCAGTCAGGTAAGAGGGCGGTTTCCAGACGGGCAGCAATGGTGCTGGCGAGGTCTTTGCCCAGTGCGGTGGCACTGATGACTACCGCCTCGGGCTGATACTCTTGCACCAGTTGCTGCAGGGCACTGGCATAGCCATCCGGTGAGTAAAACTCCAGCGCAGGGTGGTCGACCGTGATAACCTTGTTTACTCCAAACCGGGTTATTTCCTGTGCCAGGGGCGTGATGCCTTTGCCCAGGATAACCGCGGTTAATTCATCCTGGCGGCGTTGGGTTATTGAATAGCCAACCAGCAGTGCCTCAAACGCAACCTTCTTTAAAGTGCCTTCACGCTGTTCGCAGAATACCAAGACCATTATTGTCCTCCTGGTGCATTTAGCGCTTTTTTTCCTATAAATTTATGGTCAATGATTTTAAAATATAACCGGGCAAACGATGAAGTCAAGAAAACAATCAGGCTCAAGTAAGTCATCCTTGACTTGGGGCAGAATTTTATTTAATTATGAACTCATTGACCTATTTTTTCCAGCAACTGATAAACGGGCTGCAACTGGGTTTTGTCTATGCTTTGATCGCCCTGGGTTATACAATGGTTTATGGCATTGTCCGGTTGATAAATTTTGCCCATGGCGATGTTTTTATGGTGGGCGCCTATTTAGGCTTTTTTGCGCTCGGGCGTTGGCATTTGCCGTTGCCGGTTGCCATTATGATTGCGATGGTCGGTTGTGCCGGGTTGGGGGTTTTTATTGAGCGGGTGGCATACAAACCCCTGCGTAATGCGGCAAGAATCTCTGCGCTGATCACCGCCATCGGTGTTTCTCTTTTTATTGAATACTTTTCCAGCCTGAGATTTGTCTTTGGTCCCTATTTCCGGGCATTTCCCCGGCCCTTTGAGGTAAAGACCTATGACCTGGGTGGTGTTGCGGTTTCCAATGTCCAGATCATTGTTTTTGGCTGCGCCATCCTGCTGATGGTCGGATTGACCTTGTTTGTTAATCACACAAAAACCGGACTGGCGATGCGGGCAGTTTCATTTGACCACAGCACCGCCCGGCTGATGGGCATCAATGTTGATGGGGTCATCTCCATCACCTTTGGTATTGGCGCGGCACTTGCTGGTGCCGGCGGCGTGCTCTACGGCATTGCCTATCCGCAGATTCACCCGTTTATGGGCATTATGCCCGGTCTCAAGGCGTTTGTGGCAGCGGTCTTAGGCGGTATCGGTATCATCCCCGGTGCGATGCTGGGTGCGGTAATTATGGGCGTGGTGGAGAAATTGACCGAGGTTTATATCTCCTCAACCCTGCGGGATGCGGCAGCGTTTGGAATTCTGATTATTGTGCTACTTTTGCGACCGGCCGGGCTTCTCGGCAAAAAGGAACGGGAGAAGGTCTGATTATGAAGAGGTTTAATCCCGGGGTTATTGCCCTCTTCATTGCGCTGAGCGGTTTCGGGGTTATTGAGGCGCTGATTATGGCCGGGGTAATTAATCCTTATATTGAGACAATTCTCTCTTACTGTGGCATAGTGGTCATTTCTGCGCTCGGACTGAACCTTATTTATGGTTACACCGGTCAATTCTCTTTAGGGCATGCCGCATTTTATGGCATTGGTGCCTATACCTCAGCACTGATAAATAGAATTATACCCAATTCCGGGTTCTGGGTTCTGCCCGTAGGTCTTATCGCTGGCGCAATCGCTGCCGGCGGTATCGCATTCCTGATCGGGCTACCGATTCTGCGTCTCAAGTCTGATTATTTGGGTATTGCTACCCTCGGTTTGGGAATGATTATGAATGTCCTTTTCAAGAACTCGGACAAGGTCATACCGATTATGGGCGGTGCCTCGGGTATGCGCGGCATCGTTAGATTAACAACATTTCCCTGGGTGTTTTTTTTGACCTTAGTGTCCTGCATTGTCCTGCGTAATTTAGTATTTTCCGGCGTCGGCCGGGCACTTCTGTCAATCCGTGAGGACGAACTTGCGAGTGAGGCGGTTGGTATCAATACCACCAAGTATAAAACCTTAGGATTTGTGATTGGCTGCATGTTTGCCGGAGTTGCCGGTGGTCTCTACGCCCACCTTTATACCTATCTGAACCCGGACAACTTTGACTTTTTAAAGTCAATTGATGTCCTTTTGATTGTTGTGATTGGCGGTATTGGTTCCCTTTCTGGAACCGTGCTTGCCGGTATCGGCTGGGCAGTGCTTTTAGAAGGTCTGCGGGTCGTGCTGCCTTCGGCGTTTCAGGAGTGGCGGATGGTTGTTTACCCGCTCTTGCTGATTATCTTTATGCTGGTCCGTCCTTCTGGGGCAATGGGCGGAACCGAATTTAAGTTTTTCCAGCCCCGGGAATATCAGAAGCAATGAACCCGATATTAAGCATCAGGGGGCTGACCAAGTTTTTTGGTGGGCTGGTGGCGGTAAAAGATTTTACCCTCAGCCTTGAACCCGGTTCCCTGACCGGTCTGATTGGCCCAAACGGGGCCGGCAAGACCACTGTCTTCAATCTCATCACCGGTATGCTCGAACCCACTGCCGGTTCCATTGTCTTTCTGGGCCGGGAGATTGTTGGGATGAAGGCTTATCAGATTTATCAGTTGGGTATTGCCCGGACATTTCAGAATATCCGCCTGTTCAAGGAACTTTCGGTTCTGGATAATGTTCGGATTGCCTATCATCATCGGGACTCGGCCGGTGTATTGGGGGCGATTTTACGGACCGACCGGTTCCGGAAAGAGGAGCGGGAGGTTACAGCAAGAAGCCGGGAACTGCTTTCGGTTTTGGGTTTGAGATTGCGGGAAAGGGAACTGGCAAAAAACCTGCCTTATGGTGAGCAACGCCGGCTCGAGATTGCCCGGGCACTGATTGCCGAGCCGAAACTGCTGCTGCTGGATGAACCGGCAGCAGGAATGAATCCCGGTGAGGTCAGCCGGCTGATGGAATTGATTCTTTTCATTCGGGAGCGGTTTAACCTGACGATATTGTTGATTGAGCATCAGATGAAGGTGGTGATGGGTGTCTGCCAAAAGGTGCTGGTGATGGACTTTGGCGAACTGATTGCTCAGGGCCAACCGGCTGAGGTTCAGAATAATCCCCGGGTGATTGAGGCGTATCTGGGCAGGGTCGAGGTTGATAAATGAGCTGCCCGCGCCTTATTTTGTTTTCGCTATGCCGCTTTTAGAGGTTAAAGACCTGACCGTTGCCTATGGAGCAATCCGGGCATTGCAGGGAATATCCTTTGCGGTTGAAGAGGGCGAGATTGTTACCCTGATCGGCGCCAACGGTGCGGGAAAGACCACCACCCTGAAAACAATCTCCGGGCTCTTGAAACCAATTCAGGGTGAAATTTTATTTGCCGGCAGGAGGATTGACAACTTGCCCGCGGATAAGGTCGCCCGGCTGGGTATCATCCAGGTCCCGGAGGGCAGAAAGCCGTTTGTTGATCTGACGGTCAGAGAGAACCTGCTGCTGGGTGCATTTCACCGGTCAAAATCAGAACTATATTCCTCATTTGACCGGGTATTCAGGTCGTTTCCCAGATTGAAGGAAAGGTTCAATCAGCGGGCAGGGACCCTTTCCGGCGGTGAACTGCAGATGCTGGCGATGGCAAGGGGTTTGATGGCAAAGCCGCGGCTTTTGATGCTTGATGAACCATCAATGGGACTGTCACCAATCCTGGTCCGGGAGATATTTTCCATTATTCAGGAAATCAACCGAGAGGGAACCGCAATCCTTCTGGTTGAGCAGAATGCCTTTATGGCGCTGCAGATTGCGGCTCGTGCCTATGTGCTTGAGACCGGAAGGGTTGTGCTTTCTGGCTCTTCAGAACAGGTGGGCGCTGACCCCAAGGTAAAAGCCGCCTATTTAGGCGAATGACCAATTTCCGATTTCAGTTATCAGGGCAATGTTCATAAAATTAGAAACTAATGATTCGGTTCCGATTTAGTTATCTGGCACCGGCAATCCCCCTGCTTCTCTTTGCGGTTTATCTCTCTACCAGCACCCCGGCGGTGGGATTGATTGATTCCGGAGAAATTGCTGCCGGCTGCTATCTTCTCAACATCCTGCACCCAACCGGGTATCCGCTTTATACCCTTCTCGGCCGGCTTTTCTCGCTTCTGCCCTTGGGAAAGGTGGTCAATCGGCTGACGCTGCTCAGCGCGCTGTTTTCCGCCCTTGCCGCGGCAGTCTTTATTTTCATCTGCCGGCGCAGGCAATATAACCTCTGGACCTCGGCAGCAATTGCCCTGCTCATCGGTCTCTCGCCGCCGGTCTGGTCAGTAAGCACTGATGCTGAGGTTTACAGCCTGACCCTTTTTTTAAGCGCACTGGTCTGGCTGGTGGTGTTCTGCTCAAAAGCGACAAATGCGGTTCTGATTTTTGCCTTTCTTTCTGGTTTAACCCTGACCAACCATCTGACCGGATTATGGACGGTCATCGGTGCCGGACTGAGTTTGCTTTTGATTTATCGCCGGCATTTAGCCCGGGTCAGCCGGCTATTTCTGCCCTTTTTTCTTTTCGGTCTGACCCCCTACCTTTTTCTGATTCTGCGCAGCCAGGCCAATCCATTGCTTGCCTGGGGCAACCCGGTCAATCTGACCAGGCTCTGGTGGCACATTACCGGCAGGCAGTATCAGGTCTGGATGTTTTCCTCCTCATTGCGCGGGGTATTGAGCAATGCCGGCAGGGGGCTGGTTATGCTTGCCCGAACATTCGGACTGGTTTTGGTGCCACTGGTCATTTATGGCTGGATGGTCCTTTTCCGAAAGGAAAAGGAACTGACTATCGGCTTGACGGTGAGCGTGCTTTTGTGCCTTGTCTATGCCGCCAATTACAGCATCCCGGACATTGATGCCTATTATCTACCCGCGGTAATCGGGCTGGCGGTTTTCTGCGCCTCCGGTATCAACCAACTGCACAGGCGTCTGGGAAAATTTGCCTATTCGGTCTGGCTGGTGCCGCTCGCAATCTTTTTCCTTAACTATCCCGCTCAGGACAAAAGCCAGGACTGGGTTGGTTATGACCAGGCGCTGAATACGCTCAAATCTGCTGAGGCTAATGCGATCATCATCACCGACTGGTGGGACATCTATGCGCCGGTATTTTACCTCCAGGAAATTGAAAAGGTCCGGCCCGATGTGTGCATCATTGACAAGGAGCTGCTCCGGCGCTCCTGGTATTTTAACTATCTGGAGAAGAAATACCCCTGGCTCGTCCAGAACTCACGGCTGGAAATCAATCGCTTTATGGTTCATCTCCAGCGGTTTGAATACAATCGTCCTTATGACCCGCTTGAAATCCAGAAGAGTTATATTGGCCTGTTAAGGAGTTTGTTCACCAACAACCCCGGGCGTCCGGCATATGTTACCTTTCCCGCTGATGCCGGTGAGGATGCCCGGCAAATGCTTGCGGGATGGAACCTGGTGCCCGTGGGCATACTTTTTCAGGTGCGTGCCGATACCATTGTTCCCGGGTTTGACTACGCCCGGCTTTGCGTGCGCATCCCTCGTTTCGGGCTGACTGAGCGCACCCGGTTTAACCTTGACCGTTATCAGATTTTCATCTTCAGCCGGATTGCCCTGCTGAATAAATTGCACCGGTTCACTGAGGCGCAGGCGGTTGAGGAGTGGTATCAGACCCGGTTTAAGGGCTATCGCCTTTGACACCTTATCTTGTCCAGGTCCTTGCCAATGCCGGACTTACCGGTGCGGTGGTCTGTGTCCCGCTATTGGCAAAAAGCCTGGGTGCCAGCAATTCGGAGATTGGCATCCTCGTGGCTGCTTATCAGGGAATGATGCTTTTTGCCAGCCTGGTGTTTGGGCGCTGGGCAGATTTTGCGGACCGGAAAAAATTTGTTGTCTGGGGTCTTGCCCTGTGCACAATAACCCTGACCCTGCATACATTTGCCCGTAACCTGACCGCTCTTTTTGCGGTCCGCGCCATCCTCGGCCTCTGTGCCGGCATCTTTCCGGCTGCGCTCATTGCCTATTTCTATGAGGAAAACAGAAGACTGGGCCGGTTCAGCGGCTTCGGCTCTTTGGGCTGGGGTCTGGGTGCACTGCTGGTTGGCATTTTCAGTGTCCGCGAACTGTTTCTTTTAACCGGCTCTTTGATGTTTCTGACCACGCTTATCGCCCGGACCGGCCTGCGCAGTCAGCATGCCCGGCTCGCCCAGCCTTTCTTTAATATGAATGTGTTCCGGCGCAACTGGCGCATCTATATCTCATTTTTACTCCGGCATCTTGGTGCCTTCAGCATCTGGACAATATTTCCGCTCTACCTTGCCCATCTTGGGGCAAACCGGTTCTGGATTGGCTTGGTCTATGCCCTTAACCCCTTAGGCCAGTTTTTCTTTATGAATATCCTTGAGCGGGTGCGGGATGCCCTTCTGGTCCGGGCTGGCCTTCTTCTCTCAATTATTGTCTTTCTCGCCTTTGGTCTGGCAAACAGGTTTGAGCAGGTGATACCGATTCAGATTGTGCTTGCCCTTTCCTGGTCCTGTCTCTATTTAGGAACCCTCAAACAGCTGCTCAGGCTCAATCCGGAAAAGTCCACTGCCACCGGAATGCTCCAATCGGTTTTGAGTCTGGCTGCGGTCCTGGGCGCATTGCTGGAAGGTGTCACCGGTGCATTCGGCTATCGGACAATAATGTTTGCTGCTGCGGGAATGGCGGTTATTGGTGCCCTGCTTTACATCCTCGCCCGGGAAAGGGAGCCGGTTTAACCGGACAGAAGCACAACCGCGAGAACAGCGCACAACAGTCCGAAGATATGCCTGAAACTGACCGGCTCCTTGAGTATCAGATAACCGAGGATTGCCGGAATCACGATATACATACCGGTCAGCGGCAGCACCACTGAAGCCGGTCCGTTCTTTAAGGCTAAGTAGAAAAAAACGGTTGCCAGTCCGGCAGCAAAACCTGAAACCAATGCCCAGGGTGAGGATTTGACCCAATACATTGTTCCGGCAGCAACGGTGTAGATGAGAATGGGCAGAATACTGGCAAGTGTTGACCAGAAGGCGATTGTTTCCGCGGGGGTGTGTTTGGTCAGGATCTTGGTCATAAAACCCCAGATTCCCCAGAGCAGCAGGGTCAAAAGGGACAGAATCCGGTAGTCCATTGCCGAGCGGTTAGAACCTGACCAGAACACCACCCCAGGTCAGACCCGCGCCAAATGCGACCATAATCACCAGGTCATTGGTTCTGATTCTGCCCCCGCGCCGGGCTTCATCCAGGGCAATGATGGTTGATGCCGAGGAGGTGTTGGCATATTTCTGGATATTGACAAACACCCTTTCCATCGGGAATTTCAGCAGTTTTGCCATCGCCTCAATGATGCGCAGGTTTGCCTGATGGGGGATGATCAGTTTTATGTCATCGCCGCGCAGTTTTGTCTGCTCTAAAAGTCTTCTGACCACATCCGCCATTGAGCGCACCGCGACCTTGAAGATGGCACTGCCGTTCATCTTGAGGTAGTGCAGCCTTTGCTGGACCGATTCAATTGAAGCCGGTATCCGCGACCCGCCTGCCGGCATAAACAGATCCGCGCCGTGAGAGCCATCAGCAGCAAGATAACTGGCGATGATGCCCACGCCATTGTCTGTTTTTGCCTTGAGCACCGCCGCACCCGCACCATCGGCAAGAAGGACCGCGGTGCTGCGGTCGGTCCAGTCGGTGATTTTGGAAAGGACCTCAACCCCGACCACCAGGATTGTCTGATAGGTGCCGGTAGCGATAAACTGGCGGGCAGTAGCAAGGGCATAGATAAACCCGGAGCAGCCCGCCGCCAGGTCCATTGCTGCGGCGTTGCGCGCACCCAGCCGGTCCTGGAGAATGCAGGCGGTTGAAGGAAAAGGCATATCACCGGTAACCGTGGCAACGATAATCAGGTCAATCTCCTCAGGCCTGACACCGGCATCATCAAGTGCCTGCCGCGCGGCGCGCAGGGCAAAATCTGATGCCGCCTCATCCGGAGAGGCAATCCGGCGCTCCTTCATACCGGTGCGTTCGGTGATCCACTCATCCGAGGTGTCAAGCATCTTTTCCAGGTCCTCGTTGGTCAGGATTTTTTCCGGCACAGCAAAACCGGTGCCGGCGATGACCGCTGAATATCTTACCGCTGGTGTGCCGGCATCACCCTCGGATTTCGGTTTGGGCTCAAAAACAGAACTAAAATAATTCACAATCTTAATTATACAGAAATATTTTTACAGGTCAATCTATGAGTAAAAATCCCAATGGGAACCCTTGTTCAGTTATTGCGAGGGCGCTCTGCCTGGGCAGGTGGCAAAAGCCACAAGCCCGTGGCAATCTCATAACGGTTGAGATTCCTTCCTGCCGATTTTTAAACTCCGGAAAAGCCTGAAAATTGTCCTTCTTTTCGTGTTCTAACTGGTCTAGATCCTTTTGTTTTTTGCCGCTTTTAACCTCTTTTACCGAACCTGTTAGCTACCCTCTATGGAAATAGGGATGGGGTAAAAACGGCGGTTTTTTCACCTTCTCTTCCTTCTTGGTGAGTCTCATCCTTTCAACTATTACCCCTGGTGCAGGGAACATTGATGTTGACGAAAAAGATTTTGTGCGCATTGAGGCGATAATTCAATCAATGACCCCTGAGGAACGGCGCCATCCCGAGATTATCAACGGCTCCCGGCGCCGGCGCATTGCCCAGGGCTCAGGCACAACCGTAACCGACATCAACCGCTTGCTCAAGGAGTTTGAACAGGCACGGGCACTTGCCCGTCAAATCTCAGCAGGCGGCAAACCTCCCAAGCTTCGCCACCGCTGAACTAACGGACAATTATCACCTTGCTTACAACCTTATTTCCAGCCGAGATAAAATAGACACCCGGTGTTAACCGGCCTCCTTCCTTTTCTTTTCTGCTCAAATCCATTACCACCCGGCCCTGGACATCAAAAATGGCTCCGGCTGAACCACACAGGTCACCTCTCTGCCAGTTGAAAGACCCACAGGCAAACACCGTCTTTGCCAGAGAATGCCGGCGATTAAAAGCCGGCTCTTCGCTATTGCCAAGCCGGCTCAGAGGCACAAACTGGCACACAATCGGATTGTATGTCAATGGTCCCTGGTAATACACATAGAACCCGGCAACCGAATCCATCAGATACATCACGACCGCCGTATCTCCTGCCGGCATAAAATCAACAATACAGGGAAACCGGTGCGAAACAGTATTACTGGGCGTAAGTTGCAAAGCCGCGCCCCAGGTTTGTCCGTTATCACTGCTCCTGGCAAGCCAGATATTGGCACGTAAAAGGTTAGTTAACGGCTCAACATTGGTTGAATCAAACTCCTCCCAGGCAACATAAAGACCACCACGATTATCCTCACCGATACTCGGACGGCAGGCATAAAGGGCATTATAACCAACTGGCGCACGCAGGTTTTCCAGCCCGCAGCCGGCGCGTCTGACCAAAGACCACTGGGGTGTATTCGTTTCACACCAGTGCCAGATTCCAGCCGGCACAACCCGGGCAGTGTCATTCACAACTGGTAAAACATCAACCACAAAATGCAGCCGGTCGCTGCGGTCAAAATAAGGGAAAGGTCCCAACTTTGAAAACGAGGTAATCGTATCGCCGCCATAGCC
>Ga0272448_1001181_pt1 | contig 36500 bp, 24 predicted proteins | sample YNPCB0191_FD_202220 | JGI IMG/M metagenome (GOLD analysis project Ga0272448, IMG submission 202220) | Hot spring sediment microbial communities from Yellowstone National Park, WY, United States - YNP-CB-019-1 | ecosystem: Environmental > Aquatic > Thermal springs > Hot (42-90C) > Sediment...
GATGGCGACGTCCTTGGGTTGGCTGATTCATGTGCGTGTTGGTTACCAGCAGGTGACGCCATCGGTGGCGTTGCTGGTGGGGGTGGCGTTGTGTCTTCACAGTTATTGGCGGCGGCCAAGCCGCTGGATGCCGGTGCTGATCGGCTGCCTCTTGGGAATGATCTATCTGGTCGGCTGGATTACGATTGTCTTTGGTGTGCTCCTAGGCGGGACCGTATTGGTGTTCAGCCGCGCGCACGAGCCGAAACGGATGTTGTTGCACGGAGTGTGCGCGGGTGTTTCCGCCGTGTTGGTGGCGGCGGTCTTCGCGTGGTGGTATGCGTGGCGGTATGATTTCCCCGCATCGGAAATCCACGAATCGGTGCGCGAAATCATGTTGGGCCGATACAAGGAAGGCGAGCCGGGTTTGCTCAAGCTCTCGACGGGAGGCCGAACGGCCTATGCGGTGAAATGCCTGTTTTGGGACAGCCGCACCTTGGATGGACACGTGGACAAGTATCTGGAAGGGCATCCTGCTGTTCCGTGGGTGTTGAGTGGTTTTCTTGTGGTGGGCATATTGGCGGCGATCCAGCGCGGGAGCACGGCAGATCAACTGCTGTTGTTTTGGATGCTGGCGGTGTTTGGAGTGCTCAGCACGGTGTTCATCTACGGTCATCGCTATGCGATGTTGGGACTGCCCGCGTTGAGCATTTTGGCTGCGCGCGGGATTCTGGCCGCCGGGCAGACGCTGCGAAAGCCGGTTTCGTGGTTGTATGGAATCGCCGTGGGTGCGGCGCTACTGGCGACCGCATGGAGCACGCACCAGGCGTACTACGTTCGGTATCTCCAGCACAAAGAGGCCAGCTTCGAGGACCGGGTGCGCGGCCATCATCGCTTTGCGGAGTGGTTGGCGCGCGGCGGCGCTCCCGAAGAAACGCTGGTGGTGTTGAGCGACGCAGTGATGTTTCCGTCCACCGCTTTTCTGTTCAACAACTACGGGAAAAACTACCGTTGGCTTTACTGGTCGCGGTTGTTTACCAGCGAGTCCACGGCGGAACAGGTCCGCGCCTGGGAGAATCAACAACCGGCGCAATTCCGCCGCATTGTGTATGCCTTTTCCTCCACCCTGTTGGGCGACCCGCAACGGGGACGATTCATCAATGATCCGCGCCCTTTTCTGGCGGCGCACCCGGAATTGAAACCGAGCTGGACGTATTGCTACGCGGGACGACCGCCATTGATCTGGGCGTTCGAGGTCAGACGGTAGGCGGGCGGAAGAAAAAGAAATCGTAAAGAATCTGGAAAACGGTGCCGAACCCGTTGCGAATGATGGACAACTTGCGGGTGCCGCCGATGCGTTTCGGCTCATCGCCGGGGATTTCGGCCACTTTCAGTTTGAGCCGCGCCGCACGAATGCTGGAGCCGGTCTCCCACGAGTTCATGCGCGGGAAGCGACGACGGAAACGGGATGCGGTCGTCATCTGGGGCAATCCCATTCGCTCCACGGCGGCGCGAGTGTAACCGCGGAAACCGACTAGCACATCGGTGTAGTGGCCGCCGAAGAGCAGATTGATGATGCGGGTGAACATCCAGTTCCCAAAGGCTGTTATCACATCATCATCTTCGCTTTTCGCCGGCGGAAGGTACCGCGACACGATCACCATATCATAACCTTCCGCCAATTTGGCGCACAATGGCGCCAGCAGCTCGGGCAGCGAGTTGCCGTCCGGCGTGAACATAATCAGCACGTCGGCAGTGCTGTGCCGATAGGCATGTTCCTGCGCATCGGTCAGGCCGATACCGGGCTGCAACAGCACGGTCAAGCCTTGTTCGCGGGCATACTCGATGGTCCCATCCGTCGAATGTCCATCCACCACGATCATTTCCTTGAACAGCGATCGGTCAATCCGTGGCAGTACACTCCGCAGGCCGTTCACTTCGTTCAAGGTGGGCATTAGCAGCGCAAATGTCAGTTGGGAGCTGGTCATGTTCGATTCGTTTGTCCAAGGACGCGCGCGGCAGTCTGCCAGAAACCGTGCAAAAGTCAACGTTCGCCGACAAAGAAGCAATGTTGTTCGTAGAGTTCCTCCATTCGCTGTCGTTCCTGTGCCGTCAGTGGGCCGAGTGAACTGGCAGCGGCGTTCTCATCCACATGGGCTGCTGTCAACATACCCGGGATCACCGAAGATACGCCGGCGTAGGAAAGGCAGAAGCGCAATGCGATCTGTGCCGGTGTTTGCCCGGCTATGGATGCGATTGCGGCGCTGAAGAGCCGGCCGCCTTCGGCCCAGCGTTGACGTTGCTCGAAGGACCAACGGCGCCGGTGGTCATTGGCAGCTAAGGCCGTGTTGGTCGTGTACTGTCCTGTCAAGAAACCGAAGCAAAGCGGCGTGCGGATGATACAGCCGATTTGCCGACGAGCACAGAGGTCCAAGAGACCGTTCTGTCGGGCGCGCTGGTCGGCGAGGTTGAAGTTGACTTCGATAAGCGGGACGTCGAACCGGGTGATAGCGATCAGCCCGTCGCTGGGCGAGCGCACCGAGACGCCCCAGGCGCGAATCCGTCCCTCGCGTTGCAAGTTTTCAAGCAGTCGTATCACCTCGGGCTGTTGCTCCAGCAGCGTGATCGGCGGGTTGTGCAACAGGAAGACGTCCACGTAGTCGGTTTGCAGTCGGCGAAGGCTGCCGGTCAGGGCGTTTTGCAAGTGTGACGGAGAAAAATCCTGCGCGCCACGTGCCGACACGAACCCGGCTTTTGTTGCGATGACGACGCGATCGCGCGCGCTGGCGAACGCCCTGCCGAGCAGCGATTCGCTGCGCCCGTCGCCGTAGAGATCAGCGGTGTCGTAAAAGGTGACACCACGTTCGAGTGCATGTTGAAGTGCGCGGAGGGATTCGCGGTCGTCAGTGGGGCCATAGGCGGTCCCGCCGAGCCCCCAGGTCCCGAAGCCGATTTCGGAGACTCGCAGGCCGGTGCGTCCGAGAGAGCGTGTGTTCATTTCAACCGCAGGCTGCCCGTTTTGAGTTGTCGCGGCGAGGCCCGTAGAGATAGGCGCCTTTTTTATTGCCATACCAAACTACTTCGCGGCACCAGTCTTCCCAACTGTGCCATCGTTGGGAGGTGCGGTCCACATGAAACACATGGGGGCGGTTTTCAAGAGCGATGGGCTGGCCTTGCAGCACAGCGGTGTAGAACTCCCACAGATTCCAGGACAACGGGATGTCAAGATCGCAGTCTTGAAACGGTTGTTTCAGCAGAGCGTGGTTCAACGCGATGGTCTCATGCAGCAATCCCATCGGCAACACGACGGAGCGGCCGCGGAGCAAATCGCCCAAGAGCGACTCGGCTTCGCCGTAGAAAGCGGCCAGCCGGTTCTCAGCGGATAGCTTGATGAAAACATATTCATCCGCGGGCCACCAAATGTTGAGCCAGCGTTCTGAGCGGACAAACTCCTCGCCACCGTTCTGAATTTTGTGGGCTTCATCACGAAAGAAACTCCATATTTCTTGCAGTAGCGGGAACTCCTTACCGGGGCCATCGGAAAAGACCTCAATCAAATTGCGGTAACTGAGACTGGCAATTTCGTGGATCACGACAAAGGGGATTTGTAGTAACTTGTCGAAGTGCAGCAACGCCGCCCACCACCCGAATGCACGGGCGCGGACCCAGTCCTCGCGGGGCAATGTCGCGGTGGCGACGACCAGCATCTGTTTCTCGGCGACATCAGCGTCAGACTCGGCAGCGGATCCGTGGATGTTGATGAGGTTGGACTCGATAACGACCATGCCGTGTTTGCGTTGGTAGTCGGGATCGGCCATCTGCGCGTTGGGGAGGATGGAAAGGTTGTTGAACTGGATCCGGTTGTGCTGGCCCTGTTCAATGACCCGGGAAGCGCCCTCGACAAAGGTGTCATAGGTCTCGCCCGGTAGGCCGAGGATGAGATCGGTGTAGGTCAGGATGCCGTCGGCCGTAAACCGCCGTTGCAGTTCCCGGTAGGTGTCCAGCGAAATGTTTTGGCGGTTGATATTGGCCAGCGCCACAGGATCAAGCGATTGCAGGGAAAGAGTCACGCCTTTGTTCAAGCCGGCGTCGGAGAGGATTTTTTGGACCTGGTAGGCACGTTCGGTGGCGTTTTTTGTGTTCTGGACGGAGAGCGCGTGCGGGTAGCCGCGTCGTTGTTTTACTGCGGCGACGTGTTTGACGATATCAAGATCGCGCGGCAGGATGCCGAAGTTAGCGTCGCAACAAAAAACAAACTCGATTCGTTTGTCGGCAAACCATTCAATCTCGCGTTGGAGCCGCGGCATGTCGAACTGGGTTATCTTGGCCTGCACGGAAGAACCCCAGTCGCAAAAGGCGCACGAGAACGGACAGCCGCGATTGGTTTCCCACAGACCAATCCAGTGCTTGTCGGGATGCGCGGCCATCAGGGGGTCGAAGACGCCTTCCAGATAGGGTGACGGGATGAGGGTGAGGTCGCGCAAGCGGGTAATTTTCGGGTTTGTCACTACCGTGTCTGATGCCGCGACGTAGCTGACAGAGGGAATCGCGTCCCATTGCTGTGAGGGAAAGTTCTCCAGAATCTTCAGGAAAACTTGTTCCCCTTCGCCGTGGCAGCAGAGGTCAACAAACCGATGCCTGAGCAGGAACTCCGCAGCCCGGTCGGGCACGTGCGGCCCGCCGAAGACAATCAATGTTTCTGGCCGCTGCTGCTTGATTTGTCGAGCGATCTCCAATGATAATTGAAAATTCCAGACATACGCGCTGAAGGCGATCACATCGGCATCAAGCAGATGCGCCACCGCTTCCGCCACCGGCCCACGTCGGAACACGGGCAACAGAAACTCGTACCGCTGCGAGTCAGCGGCGTGTTTTTGCACGTACGCTTGCAGCAGTCCCACAGAGTACGGAAGGTAGTCCTGATTGGAGAAGCTGTTGTTGATCTGGACCAGACCCACCCGGACATGATTGCTTGCCATAAGCTGCGGCAAGTTAATGCTGAACTGCGCCCTTTTCAAGGCGCATCATGGGTAGTTTCCTTCCTTACGCCAGAGGTCGAGCATTAGTTCGTAGCGCAACAGGGTCATCCCGGTATAAATGCAGTTGCTGGTCGAAAAAATGTAACCGCCGCCCGGCATTCCGTGGCGCAACGCATACCGAACGGATTGGCGCACCTCCTCCTCGGTGCCGCGCTCCAGCGCGGCGCAATTGACGTTGCCGATGAGGCAAATCTCGCGGCCAAACCGTCGTTTGATCTCCGCGATGTCCACGCCGCCCTGCGGATCGAGCGAGTGCAGTGCGTGCGGGCGGGTTTGCACCAACTGATCCACAATCGGCAGGATGTTGCCGTCGGTGTGTTTGATCACGTAAAAGCCCATGTCCCGATACGCTTTCGTCAGCTTGGCCAGATAAGGCGTCACGAACTCCGAAAACATGGCAGGACTGAGAAACGGTCCGCGATTGTCGCAGTAGTCGGAGTTCAAGGCGAATCCGTCCAACCCGCCGTGTTGGCGCAGCGTTTCCGCCCGCTCGATGGCCGCACGCACCATCTGCTCGGCTTCCTCTTTGACCTTGTGCGGTTCGTCGGCGAGCCGGTAGCAGAATTGTTCCAGTTTGTTTCCTTCGGGAATGCTGAAGGTGGCGTCGCCGCCTTTCATCAGAAAGTAACGGTCACCGGTTTTTTCACGGATGATGTCCACCAACCGGATGGTCTCCTCGACCGTGCGCGGATTGGGCCGCAAAAAGATGGCGCTGTGCTCAAACCGCTCGGCGATGGCAATGTAAAGATCCGCCATGTCCTGCCGATGACGTTCGCGTTCCGACTCGGTCATTTGTGTCCACTGACTGTAATTGCGATGGTCGGGATGCACCTTGCCGAAAGCTTCCATCGTAAGATAAAAGACGAGCTCAAAATGCGGAACACGCCCCGTCAACGGATGGCGTTCCAACGCGGCAATGAATCGTTCGCGGGGCGTCATGTCCGTGTGCTTTGATACCACCGCACCGTATCGGTCAAACCGTCCTCCAGCGTCACGCGCGGCTCGAAGCCGAGCAGTCGTCGCGCCTTGGTGATGTCCACCATCCGAAACGGGATCGCGCTCGGTTTCGTCGTGTCGAAAATCAGTTTCGCGTTCTCATGTCCGGCGGCTCTGAGGATGATCTGGACGATCTGTTTCACCGTCGCGCCCTGGCCGTAGCCGATGTTGACCGGATCGCACGTGGCGTGTTTTTCCAGCATCAACAGACAACCGCGCACCAGATCGGTCACGTGCAGAAAATCGCGGACTTCCTCGCCGTTGCCCCAGATGACAAAGGGGTCTTGTTTCTCGACAGCGCGGCGAATCAACGCGGGAATGACGTGGCTGGTGAGCGGATCGAAGTTGTCGTGGCGACCATACACCGCGGTGGGACGAACCAGCGCGATTTGCATTTGGGATGTGGAGGCGACGAATTCGCTGAGGCGTTCCAGATAGCGGCGCATCCAGCCGTAGCCGAAATAGGCAGGGTAGGTCGGACCGGTCCACATCTCCTCTTCTTTGATCGGATGATCAGCGGCCGGATAAGCGGTGCTGCTGCTGAAAACGAGGAACCGCTCGGCTCCTTCGCTCCACGCTGCCTCCAGCATGTTGGCGGTGAGCGCGAGGTTGGTCGTGATGCTGCTCATGATTCCGTGCGGCCCGATGCCCGCTGCGCCCACTCTCCCAGCGGCGTGCACCACATAATGAACGCCGCGCACAACTCTCCGGCAAGTTTCGGGTAACATCAAATCCGCCTGGACGATTTCGATGCGCGGGTCTTGGATGATCAGCGGCCGTTGGTGGACGGGCACGCGGACCTGCGCGCCGAGTCGGATAAGTTCTTCCACAAAGTGAGTCCCCACAAAACCGGTGCCTCCGGTGACGAGAACTTTCTTCCCCCGATAGAAGGTGGTGTCAGTCATGAATTCGTTTCCGAATCGCCTCGCGGATCCCCGCAGGGTCAAGCCCGATTTGCTTGCGGATGTCGTGGACAGTTCCATACCAGACGCAAAACTCATCGGGCAGACCGTGATACACGGTGCGCAGATCGGGCACTTCGTGAATTGCTTCGTGCAGCCCGAAGGCATCGTGCACGACGAGGATCTTCGTGTGCCGGTAGCGCGCGATCAGTTCATGGTCAATCGGTTTGAGCGTGTGGAAATAGACGACGTTGACCGGCAGGTCCGCACAGGCTTCCATCACGTTGCTGAGAATCGGGCCCGCAGTCATCACCGTGACGTTGGCTCCGTTGTCCCTGACCACGACGCCCCGACCGAACTGCACCGGCAAATCCAAATTGTGACCGTGATCGGAGAGTCGGAAATAGGTTGGCTTGCCGTTGTTGTACTGGCTGCGGATGAGGGCGTCGAGTTCCTTGCGATTACCGGGTTGGGTGACTTCCATGCCGGGCATCAGCCGCAGAATGGCCAAGTCGGTATAACAGTGGTGCGTTGCGCCGTCCCAGGCATAGTCGAACGAGGCGCCCGTGGTCACGATGTTTGCGCCGAGCCGATTGTAACAAAGATCGAGCTTGATCTGTTCCAGGCTGCGTTCCGTCAAAAACGGTGTGATGGTGTGCACGAACGGATGAAACCCCTGCGCGCTCAGCCCGGCGGCGATGCTGATCAGAGCGTTCTCGCAGATGCCCATGTTGTAGAACCGCTCCGGAAACTTCTGCTGAAACTCGTTGAACAGAAAATGACTGATGTCGCCGAGAATGACGACGACTTTCTCGTCTTTGGCGGCGAGGTCGAGGGTGGTGTCTTTGAATTGTCTTCTCATGCCGCGTTCAATTCTTCCATCAGTTTCTCAAACTCATCGGGCTTCGGCGATTTGCGGTGCCACTCGAAGACGTTCTGAACCAGCGTCGGACAACCGTAGCCTTTGATCGTGTGGGCGATGACCGCGCGCGTGTTGGTTGCCGGCTGCGTGAGCGCCCGTTTCAACGCCTCCAGATCGTGCCCGTCCACTTCGATGGTGTCGCAGCCAAACGCGGCAAAGCGTTCGGCTGGATTCGGAATCGGCAACGAGCGGACTTGCGAGCGATTGGCGTCGAGCAGAACGGTCAAATTGGTCAGCTTCAGGTGCGTGGCCACGGCGACGGCTTCCCAAACGGAGCCTTCGTTGGATTCGCCGTCGCCAATGAGCGTGTAAACGCGGCGAGGCGACTTTTGCAGGCGAAAACCGAGCGCCATGCCCACGGCAACCGCGATGCCGTGGCCGAGCGACCCGGTGGAGAGCTCGACTCCGGGCACTTTGAACCGGTCGGGATGACAACCGAGCCGGGATTGAAAGGCGCCAAACGTGTTCAATTCCTCCACGGGCAAATACCCGTAGTGGGCCAGCACAGCATACAAACCGAGCGCGCCATGGCCTTTGCTGAGGATGAAAATGTCCCGCTCGTCCCACTGCGGATTCTTCGGGTCGTGTTTCATCGTCTCATAAACCGCGCACAACATCTCGACAATCGAGAACGAAGTCGGAATGTGCCCGTGACCGCTGGCGCGGGAGGCCTTCAAAATGAGTGCGCGAATCTCGCGGCCCAACGGCGTCATCTACTCGATCTCCATAAACGAAATGCGCGCGGTCATCGGGAGCCGCTGCACCCGGCAGTGGTTCAGGCCGAAGACTTCCTGTAACGCGATCGTCTCGCCGGGGAAAATGTCATCGCAGAGTTCGTCGAACACGAGAACGCTGCCTTTCATCAAATGCGGCTTGACGGCTTGCAACGCGGCTTTGGTTGGTTTGTAAATGTCGAAGTCGAAAACGGCCAGCGAAATGATGGTTTCCGGGTGCGCCTTCAGATACGCGGGGATGGTTTCACAAGCGTCGCCTTTGACCAGCTCGAACTTCTTGAGGTGCGAAATGGGGTTGAGCGCCTCTTGCAGCGCGAGCACTTGCGCCAGGTAGTTTTCGTATTCGGGCGCAACAGCGAAACTGCCGTCCTTGTTCTGGCAGAGTTTGCCATCCTTTTCGCTGAGACCTTTGAATCCTGCGAAGGTGTCGAAGCCAATGATTTTGCGGTGGCGGTTGAACGGCTCGAAGATGCCCCGCAACGCGGCCATCACCGACAGCGTTTGTCCCCAGCGGACGCCGAACTCCATGATGACCCCGTGGGTGTGAACAATCTTCTTGTACATCTCGTAGAAGAACAGCAGACGCGACAACGATTTCGAGGTCAGATAAAGACCCAAATTCGCCAGCAACTCGTCGTCGGGCAACGGTGTCTGTTTCAGCAACGTCGTGAACGTTTTCAGAGCATCCTTCTCCGAAGCGCTCGACAACACAATGGCATCGTATTTCTCGGTTTTCATTGCGATTACCTCAAAAACTGCGCCCCTCGCCGCCGTCCACGGCCAGACACGCGCCGTTGATCAAGCTGGCTTGCGCCGAACAGAGGAACACGACAGCCGCAGCGACTTCTTCCGGAGTGCCGGGACGACCGAGGGGCAACTCTTGTTTCATCAGGGCATCGAACCGCGCCGGATCGGATCGGCGGAATGCATCCCAGTCGTTGCCCTCGGCCAGCACTCGGCCGGGGGCGACACTGTTGAAGGTGATGCCGGCGCGAACAAGGTCGCGGTTCATCGCAAGCGTTTTCATCAAACTGATTTCGGCGCTCTTGGCCATGTTATACCACGGTCGGCCGCCGCCTTCACGCCCTTGCAGGGAAGCAATGGTTACCACGCGCCCCCAACCAGCCCGACGCATGTGCGGAATGGCCAGCATCGTGAAGCGGATCGCGGCCAGCGCGTTACGCTCGTAGGTTTCCAGCCATTTCGTTTCGGGCACCTCCTCGACCGGACGCGGGTCGCGTTCGCCGCCACCGCCGACGTTGTTGACCAGAATGTGAAGCCCGCCCCAAGTGGCGATGACGGTGTCCACAACGCGGCGGATGTCGTCGGGCTTGGTGGCATCGGCCTGAATGGAAAGAAACTCCTTCACAGGTTGACTGCCGCGCGCGCAAATGGCAACACGACATCCTTCCGCGGCCAGCGCTTGGGCGATGGCCCGCCCGATGCCGCGCGAGCCACCGGTCACCAACGCCACTTTGTTTTGCAGGCCGAGGTTCATGGGTTCAAAGTTGATTCAACAGGTCACAGAGCTTGTGGATTTTCTCCTTCGGCAGGTCCGGATAATTGCCGATGTACCAGCCGAAGAAGTGAACATGGTTCACGTTCGGATATTTTTCGCACTCTTCATCCCCGAGCACGCGGCGGAGATAGGGTTGCCGAAGTTGATTGCCGCCGCCGCTGAGGCCGCGCCGAAACTCGACGTTGGCAGCGCGTAGCGCGGCCTCCACACGATCGCGCAAAGCGACATCGGGTTCTCGCAGCACGAGAGTAAACGCGTAGTTGCAGCTTTCTTCGACGGCGAAATCGGTCTGATACTTCGAGCTGTCCAGACCCGCAAGGAACAGGCGGAGATTTTCGCGCCGAATTTCATTGTTGGCGTCGAGCCGTTTCAACTGGGAGCGACCGAGCACGCCGGTGATTTCCGTGGGACGCACGTTGTAGGCGGGAAACGCAAAGATGAAGTCGGGATTGAGATCAGGGCGCTCGTCGGTGTACCGTTGACGGCGAGCGGCATCGGTGCACTCGCGGACCAGACCGTGGGAACGAAGCATCCGCAGCGTTTGATAGAGGTCGTCGTCGTTGGTGGAAATGATGCCGCCTTCGATGGTGCTCATGTGGTGGGCGAAATAGAAGGAGAAGTTCGACATCAATCCGAAGGAGCCGACCTTGCGTCCGCGAAACGTCGCGCCGTGCGACTCGCAGGCGTCTTCGATCAACGGGATATTGCGTCGCGCCAGTTCATCGAGGAGTTCCTGAGTGAGCGCATTGTAGCCGAGGATGTGAACAAGGAGGACAGCGCGCGTCTCGGAGGTGATTTCCTTCAGCGCTTGTTGGGGGTCCATGCCGAGCGTGCGACGGTCAATATCCACAAAGACCGGCGTGAACCCGTTTTGCAGAATGGCGGTGATATCGGAAACCCAGCCCAGCGGGGGAACGATGATCTCGCCAGTGCCGAAATGTTCTCGCAATGCGGCCAGCGTGAGCAGGTTGGCGGAGGAACCGCTGTTGACAAGCACGCTGTGTTTGACGCCCAGCCACTTGGACCATTCTTTTTCGAAGGCGCGCACTTGTTCGCCGTGTGTCAGGCGCGGTTCCGGCTGTTGCAGGTAGGCAATCAGCGCGTCGAGGTCCTCGCGGGTGATGTTGTTCTGCATCAGCGGCCAGTTCAAATCGCAGCGGCTCATGGATTAGGCGTTCCCCTTCATGCGGGCGGCTTGCACGGCTGCCTCGCGCCGCCAATAGTTCAATAGCTCTGCAATGCTCTCCTCAAAGGTGTATTGCGGTTTCCATCCGGTCGCTTTTACGAACTTCTCGACGCTGGGGATTTGGAGCGTCACATCCGCCGGTCGCAGCAGGGCCGGGTCGCAACGGGTGTTGATTTTCACCGTGGCGAGGCTGAGAAGTTTTTCGAGGAACTGTCCGACCGTCATCGTTGTCGGGCCGCCGATGTTGTAGGCCTCGCCCGGTTCACACCACAGCAACGCTTCCCAATAGGCGTGCATCGCGTCGCGCACATCAATCAGCGTGCGCACGGAATCGAGGTTGCCGTGTACCAGTTCGTTCTTCTGCAGGCCGGCCTCGATCCATGCCACCTGCCGGGCAAACGATGTCGCAAAGAGGTCGGTGCGGCGCGGATTGAAATAGGCGAACATCCGCGTCCGAATCACCGGCATCTGGTAGCTGACGAAATAGGTCCAGCCCAGGAGGTCTTGGGCAACTTTGGAGACGGCGTAGGGACTGGCCGGACGCAGAGGACAGTCCTCTGTGATGGGGACGTTCTTCGGGTCCACCTGCCCGTACACTTCCGAAGTGCTGCACAATTGGATGAACGGACGCAGGCCGGCCAGTCGGATGGCTTCCAGCAGGTTGCTGGTGCCGAGGATGTTGTTGGCCAGCACGGCGTGCGGCGTGATAAACGAGGTGCGGACGTTCGCGTGCGCGGCCAGATGAAACACCGCGTCGGGTTTGACCTGTTGCATCACCGCCAGCACGGAACCGAAATCCATCAGGTCGCACTCGTGCACGGTGATGCGGTCGCGGATGGTGCGCAGATTGTCGTGGCCCGTGGTGCTGTGCCAGCGAGAGATGCCGTGGACTTCGACTCCGGGCTGGTGTTGCACGATATACTCGGCCAGATAGCTGCCGCCGGAGCCGGAAATGCCCGTGATGAGCACCCGACGAAAAGAGCGCGGCCTAGCCACGGCGCACGTCCTCCAACTCCTTGAAGGCGCTCGGTGGCAGCCGTTCCCGGTCGGCTTGGGCCATCGCGTAGTCCTCGCCCGGTTCGTAGTAGATCACCTGGCTGCCGCTGAAATCGAACTGGAAGGGAACGAGCAATAGTTTTCGCAATCGTTCACGAACCGACGCCCGCGTTTCGGGCGGGACAAACAACAACAGAAACCCGCCCCCACCGGCTCCGGTCAATTTTCCTCCGAGTGCTCCGGCGCGGCGCGCGGCTTCGTAAATTTCGTCCACTTCCGGGTTGGACACCTGATCGGACAGACTGCGTTTGGCCATCCAGGCTTCGTGAAGCAACCGACCAAATTCGTCCAGATTGCGGTCGCTGTTCAGCAGCGCAATGGATTCGTCCACGAGGTGGCTCATCATTTGCAACTGACGATGTTTGGCTTCGAGATTGGTCACGTAGCTTTTGGCCACGTCGGAAGCCGTGCGCTTGATGCCAGTGTAGAACAACATCAAATGATCGTTCAGTTCTCTCACACGCTCTCGAGGAATCGTCAACGGACGCACGGTGATTTCGCCGTTGCGGTGAAAGGTGATGTGATTCAACCCGCCGTAGGCCGCCAGCACTTGGTCCTGAGAACCAACGGTTTCCTTCAGCATCTCCTGCTCGACATGGATGCTTTCCATCGCCAGTTGATGCTTGCTGACCAGCGAGCCTTTCAGCGCGTGCAGCGCGTGCAACAGCCCCACCGTGAACGCCGAGCTCGACCCCATCCCGCTGCGCGCCGGCAGGTCGCCGTCGTGATGCACTTCCACCCCGTAGGGAAGGTTCATAAACCGCAACACCTCCCGAGCTGCCGGGTGCTGGAGTTCGTCAATGGAATTGACCTTCTCGATGAAGGAGTAAACGACACGATACTTGTGCTCGAAAAACGGCGGTAGATAGCGGCAGGTCAGATAACAATACTTGTCAATCGCCGTTCCCAACACGGCTCCGCCGTGCTCGCGGTACCACGACGGGTAGTCAGTGCCGCCGCCGAAAAACGAGATGCGAAACGGTGTTCGGGTGACGATCATGAGAACTGGGTTTGCGCAAAATGATATGCGTCGGGTGTCCCAATGTCCAGAAATCTTGCGCAAACCGGAAAGGCGCGCAGCCCGCGACCCACCCACGCGGGAAACGTTTCCTTCTCGATGGAGACGGCCCGCTGGTCGGGTATGCTTTCCAGAATGGCCCGGCTCAAGAGATAAATGCCGGCGCTGATCCAGCCGGGCCCAGTGGACAACGGTTTCTCCTCAAACCGTTCGATGACGTGGTCTTCATTGAAGACCACACGGCCGCTGGCGCTGGTGTCTTTCGCGGGGACGACAACGAGTGTTCCCGCGGCTTGGTGACTTTGATGATCGCAGTAAAAGATTTTCAGGTCCACTTCGCAGAATGAATCGCCGTTCATGGCGAGGACCGGGTCCGAGTCCAACAACGGCAACGCATGACGCAGCGCGCCAGCGGTGCCAAGTGGCGTGGTTTCGACAGAATACCGCACTGCGACGCCTCGATAGGTGTCGCCGACGGCGGCAGCCACCTCTTCGGCGCGGTATCCCGTGCAAAGCACAACCCGTCGCAGCCCGGCCTCGGCTAATTGCTCGAGGAGCCTGAACAGAAACGGCCGCCCGCCCACCGGCGCGATGACTTTTGGGCCGCCGCCGGTGACGGCGCGCAGCCGCGTGCCTTGTCCGCCCGCGAGAATGGCTGCCGTCAAATTGTGGAGTGACTCAAACATTCTTCAACGGCATACGTTTCAACATCCGGTAGCCTTTGATCAGTTCGCGGATGCCGTCGTCGAGACTGCGTTTAGCCTCGAAGCCCGCCTCGCGGAGCCGCTGGTTGGAAACGATGTAATTGCGTCGGTCCGGATCCTGACCGACTTCGGCGAAGTGGATGTAGAAATCGGGAACGTGTTCCTTGACCTTCAGCGCGAGTTCCGCCTTCGAGAGGTTGGCGGAATCGAGGCCGACGTTGAACGGGCGTCCGACCATGCGCTCGCGGTTCTTCAGGCAATGCAGGAAGCAGTCCGCCACGTCCCGGATGTGAACGTAGTTTCGTTTGAAATCCTTTTCAAAGATGACCAGATAACGGTCGGTGACGGCGGCATAGACGAAGTGGTTGACCAACAGATCAATCCGCATTCGCGGCGACATGCCAAAGACGGTGGCCAGGCGCAACGTGATCGTGTTGGGCGAATCCAGCAGCGCCTTCTCGGCGTCGGCCTTCGTCACGCCGTAAAGCGAGATCGGTTCCAGTGGGGTGTCTTCGGTGCAGAACACATCGCCAGACTTGGTGCCATAGCCGCTGTTGGTGGTGGGATAGACGACCAGTTGTTGTTTGCTGCGCAGCCGATTCAACATCACCACGGCCTCGAAGTTCACCGTGCGCGCCAGCAACGGATCGCGGTCGCAGGCCGGTGCGCCCACAAGGCAGGCCAGCGGGATCAAAACGTCGTGTTTGGCAATCAGACCGGCCATGAGCCGTTCGTCGCGGGCGTCGCCAAAGACAAAATCAAAACGTGGATTGGCGCAATACTGAAACAACGAGGTCTGGCCATACAGAAGATTGTCCACCACGGTGACACGGTAGCCTTCGGCCAGCAAATGTTCGCACATCACCGAGCCGAGATAACCGGCCCCGCCGGTAAGCAAAACACGTTCACTCATAAGGCTGATTTCTCCTGACAAGCGGGGTGAGTTTTCCAAAACAGGCAAGGCACGGCGACCAGCAGCACCAGTCCGAGAGCGGCCAGACTGATGTAGCCGGTCGTGGCCGATTTTTCAAAACGCAAAACGACACGCGAGGCGCCCGCTGGCAGGGGGATTCCTCGCAGGATCAAGTTGGCGCGGAAAACGGGTACGGGTTTGCCGTCAATCCAAGCGCGCCACGCAGGTTCGTAGCGGTCGTTGATGAGCAGGTAACCGCCCGTGTCGGTTTGGGCTTCGACCTCAATGCGGTTGTTCTCGTAGCGGAGCAGTCGCACCGTGCCGCGTCGAGTGGAAGGCGGCGCCGCCGTCAGACCGGCAACCACGGCCACATCCGCAGTGACCAACAACGTGTGGCGAGGGTTCCAGTCCGGCGCGTTGAGCCGGCGCGACACTTCCTGGGGGGTGGGCAGTATCTCCATGTGGGGCACGAACGAGGCTTTCGGCAGGTAGTCTTTCAGTTCGATCAACAGATGCGTCGCCATGTTCGGATCGGGAACAGCCTGCACGGTCACATCATCAATCCGTGTGCCCATCGCGCGGAAGGACAAAACGCGGGCAATGTTGTTTTGCAATAGCGGATGTGTGATCAGTGACCGGCCTTGCGGGGCCGGCGCGGCGAGGTATTTGACGCCGGCCAGTTGCCAGAGGCGGAGCAGATTGCCGTCCAGCGCCTGAAAAAATTGCGCGTAGTCTTCGGGCAGACGTGAGGCGGCGGGGATGTCGAGCGTGCTGATGCCGTGGTAGGCAAATACGGTCGAGAGATAGAAATGCAACAACTCGTCCGGCGCGATGAGTTTGACGCGAGCCGGATCGGGAGAATGTCGGAGCGTGTCGAGCAACGGATTGGTTTGGTAGGCGCGCTTGGGGTTGGTGGGTTCAAGAAAGTGCGAGTGTACCCACCACAGTTGTCCGACCACCAACACCGCCACAAAAACACCGGCGAACGACGGCAACCGGGCCGCATCAAGGGTCTTGGTTTTGTCTCGGAAAGCGATGGCGCCCCACAGCAACAGGACCAGGGCGGCGGCAACTGCCACGGTCAGGCGTTGGTTGGCAGCAATCGAAGCGATCTCGGCCGCGGTGTAACTTGCCCGACGAAGCGCGGGGCCTTGCCCTGCCGCGTCGAAGAATGTGGCGATGAACATCAGCGCCAACACGGCCACGACGCCGAGCAGCCAGCGGCTCAGGGCGCGGCGGTGCGCAGCGCATTGTTCCTGGCGCAGTAGTTCGATGAGCGCGTGCAGTCCGTACGAGGCGAGCGCGATCAAGCAGAAGTTGGCCGGGCCGCTGAGGAACTTGATCGGGTTGCGCCACGTGCTCATGTACGGCAGTTGATAGAAATACCAGTAAAACGGCGCGTATTTACCCAGACTCAACAGAAACAACGCCACGCCCAGTCCGAGGAAACAGCGACCATAAAACAACTGATCCGTGGTCAAAGGCGAAAACGCGGCGTGGGCGGAAGGCCGTTTGCGACAGACGACCCACACTCCGATGCTCAGCAGGAGGAACGGCACGGTGCCCAGCGTGCAGGTGTCCAGAGAGAAATTGCGGAAGCCCTGACGTGTTTGGTCCCAGTTTTCCGTCTGGCCGATTCGCCCCCAGTACTCGCCGCGGGGCATCCCGGAACGCCAGCCGAAAAATCCCGGCACTAGGTAGGTGAGTGTTTCTTCCGGTGGCCAACTCCATTGCGTGGCCCAGGCAAATTTTGCTTTCGGATCTTCGGTGCCTGCCTGTTGTTGGCCGGTGATGCCGGCGGAGGTGGCGATTTGCAGTCCCGACAGCGCTACCAACACGGCCACCACCATCGTCACCGCCAGTTTGCCCAAAATGCGCATGACATCGCCCGACTTGCGCCAGAGCGATTCAGCGGCTTTTGCCAGAAACACAAACCCGACCGGCAACGTCGCCAACGCGCCTTGATCGAACGCCGTGGCAACCATCATGCCCGTCACGCCGCCTCCGACGATGGCGGAGCACCAACTGCGCAGACGAATGGCCCGCATCGCCGCCCACATCGCTAGCGGCAACATCGCCGAAAGCATGGCCGGGGCGAAATGGCCGCCGTAGATGTTGCTGAGGATGCGTCCCTGCCAGCCGTAGATCAATCCTCCGACGATGGCCACGGTCGTTGACAGTTTCAATTCGCGCAGAAACCAGTAGAACGTCAACACCGCCAGCGCCGCGCTGAGCGGATAGGTCGCCGTGAAGAACAACCACGGCGGCAACCACGCCAGCACCGAATACGGCGTGAACGGCATCGGGTCGGAGCCTTGCCCCAGCCAGTAGTCGGTGGAAAAACGTCCCTGCGGCGGGAAAAGATACCGAATCGTGGTCTGGTTCGACGGGTTGATGTCGTTGGTGACGGGGATGAGGTTACCGAAGGAAAAGAAGTAGCACATGGAAAGCTGGATCAGCAGCGTGCCACCGACTGCCAGAAGAAGGGCTTTCGACTCCGGTTTCATCGTTTCATCCTGCGGATTCTCCACCAGGTGCGCCAGGTTTCCCGCCAGATTTCCCACACCGCGCCCAGGCCAATACCGCCGTACTTGATTTGATGATTCACAACCACGGGTGCCTCCGTCATCCGTGCGCCGGCCTCGACCAGGTGCACCAGCAATTCCAGGTCGAAGGCGAATCCTTCCACCTGAGTTTTTTCCACTGCCTTGATCAGAATGTCGCGGCGAACCAGTTTCATGCCCGTTTGCGTGTCGCGCACCGGCAGACTAAAGAGCAGTTTCACCAACAGGTAGTAGCCCCGACAGTAAATGCGGCGGATCAAGGGATAATCCACGTTGCTGTCCGGATGCAATTTGCTGCCGATGACCGCGTCGGATTGGTGGATGTGTTGGAGCGCGAGAAACAACGTTATTTGGTCCGGCGGCAGATCAAGATCGGAGTCCAGAAACAACACCCAGTCGCCTTTGGCGACGCGAGTGCCCTGTCGCAACGCCTCGCCTTTGCCCCGATGCGACAAGTGCAAAACACGGACTTCGGGCAACTCCGCCGCTGCCGCATCCAGTTCGGCGGCGGACTGGTCGTTGCTGCCGTCGTTGACCGCGATGATCTCAAACGGGCCGAGCGGGCGAAACTCCGCCACCGTTCTCCGCAGGTTCTCGCGAATGATGGCGCCCTCGTTGTAAACTGGCATCACAACCGAAAGCATGTCGCTGACGGATACACGAACAGGCGGCGGATGTAAAATCCAGAATTTCAACCCCGCGTCCGGGCCAACCCAATCGCTGCGCCCACCAGCAGCATCGTCAGCGTCGCGCCAGCGCCAATCAGCCCCAGCAACGTTGGCGCGTCGTGCCCCTGCCACGTCAACACCGCGCCGTAAATCAAGCCGCAGCCGCCGTACAGCAGCGCGGCCGGGAATCGTCGCGCCGCCAGCGCGTAAAACGCCAACGCCTGCAACAGCCCCGCCGGGATCATGACCAGCGCAAATCGGTTCATCAACGCCAACACCGCCGGCTCGGCCCGACTCAACAACAGCCGACAGAGAAGTTCTTTGCCGAGCATGACCGCAGCGGCACCGGCCACGACCAAGCCGGCAAACGCCGCCAGTTGCAGCAGCGTCGCCTTGTCCGAGCGTTCCTGACCGGAGCGCGCGGTGAAAAACACTGTCAGAATCGGCATCGGCAACGAGACCACGGCGCGGCCAAACAATCCCGCCGCCGAGTACGCGCCCAGTTCCGGGCCGCTCAGCCAGCGTTGTGCCACCACCACGTCGGATTGCAGGAAAGCATAATTGCCGACGCAGACGGCCAGCGAGGCAAACAGAAACTGCACAAACTCCCGCTCCCACAATCGGTTCAGTTGCCCGCGCATCCTCACCCGCGCCCGGTCGCGCCACAGCACCGCAAGCACAATCGTCAGACCGCAAAACGCCGACGCCGCCACGCCCGTTTCCGCCACGCTCCAGAGGCGACCGCCGACGGCGCCGACCGCGATTCGCACCGCGACGCTCGCCATCGCCAGCGCCGCCATGAAATGGAATTGTCCCAGCCCGGCACACCATGCGTTGGCCAGTCCGCTCCAGAGACTCACCAGAATCGTGGCCAGCACCCACGCGGCAATCGTCGCGCGCGGCACGTGAAAGAAAACCGAGATCGGATGAATGAAAACCACCGCCATCGCCGAACAAAGAATCGTCAGCCGAAACAGAAACGTGCTGCTGGCGGTTTTCAGTTCCTCGATGCGATCCTGTTCGTCGCGCGCCTGATGTCGCGCCAGATAATGCGTGACCGCCTGACTGGCGGCGAGGATGACGATGCTGACCATGCCGGCAAGACCGAGCGCGGCATTGAGGTGGCCGAACTCGGAGATCGGGAGCAACCGTCCCATGATGGCCTGAAACAGATAATTGCCAGCGGCGCCGACCACGCTGGCCAGCGTCAGCACGGCGCTGCTTTGCCACAAGAATCGGTGTCGCTCCAACATGCTCGGCTCCTTCTGTAAGCCAAAACCGTTGCGGCAGCCAGACTTTTCGTGTAGAACTGCGCTCACCATGAAAATCGTTGTTGCGTATTCCGGCGGACTCGACACGTCGGTGATCCTGCACTGGCTGAAGGAAACCTACCAGTGCGACATCATTGCTTTCTGCGCCGACATCGGTCAGGAGGAGGAACTGCGCGGCCTCGACAAGAAAGCCAAAGCTACCGGCGCCAGCAAGTTTTACGCGCTCGATCTTGTGGAGGAATTCGCGCGCGATTTCATTTTCCCCATGATCCAGGCCGGCGCCATCTACGAGAACCAATACTACCTCGGCACCAGCATCGCACGCCCGCTCATTGCCAAAGCGCAGGTCGAAATCGCCCGCAAGGAAAACGCCGACACCGTGGCTCACGGCGCCACGGGCAAAGGCAACGACCAGTGCCGATTCGAGCTGACCTACGCGGCGTTGGCGCCCGACCTGAAGGTCATCGCTCCGTGGCGGCTGCCGGAATTTCACAACCGTTTCCAGGGCCGTGCCGACATGCTGGCCTATTGCGCCGAAAAAGGCATTCGGGTGGAAGCCACCGCAAAGAAACCCTACTCGATGGACCGCAACCTCCTTCATATCAGCTACGAAAGCGGCATCCTCGAAGACCCGTGGGTGGAGCCGCCGAAAGACATCTTCAAGCTCAGCGTGGCGCCCGAAGACGCGCCCGACGAACCGGAGTATGTCGAACTGGATTTTGAGCGCGGCAACTGTGTAGCCGTCAACGGCAAACGACTCACTCCCGCCGGCGTACTGCGTGCGCTGAACCAACTCGGCGGCCATCACGGCATTGGCCGGGTGGACCTGGTGGAGAACCGGTTTGTCGGCATGAAAAGTCGCGGCGTCTATGAAACACCCGGCGGCGCGATCCTGCATTTCGCGCATCGGCAAATGGAAACCCTGACGATGGACCGCGAGGTGATGCACCTGCGCGACTCGTTGATTCCGCGTTACGCCGAGCTGGTGTACTACGGTTTTTGGTTCAGTCCCGAACGCGAGGCGTTGCAAGCGTTTGTGACGGAGAGCCAGCAGAACGTGACCGGCACCGTGCGACTGAAACTCTACAAAGGCAACATCATCACGGCAGGCCGCAAAAGTCCCGTCTCGCTTTACAACCCTTACGTGGCCACCATGGAAGCCGACCAGGGCGCCTACAACCAGTCCGATGCCACCGGGTTCATCCGACTCAATGCCCTGCGGTTGCGCACCCGCGCCGCCGTGCTGGCCCAAAAACCGAAGAAACAAACCTCCCCCTGATCCAACGGCGACGCGACCCGCTCTACGGGTAGGAGATTTGGATGCGATAGAAACGGACGTTGCCGGTGACGTTGGTGTCAATCACTGTCCGCTCCGTGCCGTTGTCGCTGACGTTGGTGTTGCTCAACACCTGCCAACTGCCCACCAGCAAGTTGGTCCGAAACAACGGCGTGTACGTCCGATCATTCCAGCGCGGGCTGAACACCAGCCGCTTCTGATTCGGTTGGCCGCTGACCGGTTCGATCCGCAACTGAAACACCGACGCCGCATTGGTCGGGTCCAGCCCCGCCACAAACTTGAAGCGATTGTTCTGACCCGTGCCCGTCACATCCTTGTCGGGCGCCGCATTCGGATTTTCCAGCCCGAAATACTGCACTTGCCACCAGTCCGGCAACCCGTCACCGGCATAAAGACCGAAGTTGTCGGGAATCGTGTCCAACACCACCAATGAACCACTGCCAGCCACCCCCGCGTAAGAACCGTTCACCGTCGCCGGCAGGTTGGCATACACCACCGCCGCCGAGGCCACGCCACTGGCGCTGATTTGCGCAATCGGCCAGGTCGGGATGGCCCACGCAATCTCGCTGCCCGCCAGTGCCGTGTGCGTGTCGTCATCCAACGTGGCCGTGCCGCTGAGCTGGGTCGTGGAAGTTTCGGGCACCTGCGCCGGCGTGCCGGTCACCGATAACGTGGCGACTTCCGTCAACTGACCGCAGTACCCGAGTCGGGCGGTGGCGTCGCCGCCGAGCGAGATGCCGCCGATGCCGCCGATGCTGGCGTCCAACGTGTAGTTGGCGCTGCTGCTGCGCCCGCCGCCGCTGTCCACGGTGGCGGTCACCAATTCACTGGCTGCTGCTGCGAAAACGCCAGCCAGCGCTGCCAGCAAAACGCTCCACCCGATCCGGCTGATCCGACCGATCCATCCGATCTGTCCAATCCAAGTTCCTTTCATCTTCACTTTCCTCCTCTGGCCAGTTGACGTTCCAGTTCGGCCAACCGTTTCTCCAGCGCGGCAATCCGGGCGTCCTTCTCCTTCACGACTTCTTCGAACTTCTCGTTCAGGCCTTTGATGGCGGCCAGGGCGACGCCGTCGGCGTCCACCGTGCTGATGGAGTGATCGTTTTCGCCGACACCGAAGGCCGCCGCAAAATCCTGCGCCACCGGCCCGATGTGAGGAATTCGTGACGGTTGATTCTTGTAGTTCCACTTGGAGATTGGAACGGCGAGCAACTTCTGCAGAATCTCACGGCAATTGACCGGCTGGAAGTTTTCCTTGGCATTGCGGTCGCAAAGCGAATACCAGGTGCCTTCCATCGAGTTTAAATATACGCCTGTCCCGGTGCCTGAGGCAGTGTAAAAGCGCACGCCACCATGTGAGCGTACGGTAAAGGTGTAGTTTCCGTATGAATAGGTGGGGTCGCTGCCGCCGGGACTGCTGGACCAGACGAAAGCGCCTTCGTGAGTCGCATACGCTTTTCGTCCAGCCGCAAACGTGTAATTCGTCGTGGCATAGTTTTGTTCGCCGCCTGGCACCACAGCGCCCCGCCCACTGGCCACATTGTAGCTGCCGCCGCCAATCGCGGAGAAGACGCCGCCGGCGGTGTTATGTTCGCCGCCGGCAATGGTGGCAATCCCAGCCGGAGCGTTATTATCGTGGCCTGCGCCGATAAATGAAATGTCGCCCCCGGCGCTGTTATTGGCCCCGCCAGCAATGAAGGCAGCCGTGCCGTTGGCAACATTATTTGCGCCGCCACCAACAAAGCTTCCGTCGCCACCGGCAGAGTTGAAGCAGCCGCCTCCGACGAAAGAACCGCTGGCTGCGGCGGTGTTGTTGGAACCGCCCACGACCGCAGATCCAGTGCCGCTCGCCATGTGATTGAGCCCAACCCTGAGTGTGCCTTCCACCGACATGTCTCCATCACATTTGAACCCATCCGCCCGGATGATGCCGGAGTGTTTGAAAATCCAAGTGCCTGTGTCCAGCACCATTCTTACCAACCACGTTGGTAATCCGAACGATTTTGCTTCGGGCGCCTTTGCTTTGGACGGTTCGACTTCAGAATAACCAATGGCGAATTCATTGGACGAGTTGCTGAGCGTCCATGCGGATGTGTTGCTTTGCAAAACCAAGCTTTCGGTGGTCACGGAACCGTTGGTGGCCAAGACGCTGTGAGCCAAAGAAGCCACGAGGGCGTATTGTGCAATGTCTGCGGCTGCCGCTTGATAGGCACGATCGGCCTGCAACGCGTAACCGGCGGCGACGAGGCGCTGGTCGGGACTGAGTTGTTGCAGGCCGCTGATGCCGTCGTCAAACCACACGCGCAATCGCACGTCGCTGTTGGTGAAGACAGCGGCGGAGAGAGCCGCCATGTTGGGAATGGTGGTGTCGCCGAGCAGCACGGAGTAGAGGCCTTTGGTGACGGTGAGCGCGACGTTGTTCACCCCGTTGCTCCAGTAGGTGGTGGTTCCGGTGCCGTCCACCAGTGCGAAGCGGAACTGGCCGGTGCCGGTGAAGTTGGTGCCGCCGACGCTGACCCGTCCCTGATGACTGATCAGTGGGGGTACTTGTGCTGAGGCGATGCCGAGGGACCCGAACAACAGAACGAGGCAGATGTCTTTCATGGATTTTCCTCCTTCTCTGGTGGCAGAATACCCTGAACCATGAGCGGAGAGCAAGCCGGTCTGTGATCATTGGTAAGGTTTTTTGACCTGCCAACGGAGGGAACTCGGTTGCCCGGCCGGGAGCGCGCTCGCAGTGGCAACGCCGAAAACCAGAGTTGCAATCGGGGAGGCTATTGCGGATAAATGCGCCATGAAATTCGCGACACGGATTCTGTTGGTCATCGCATCGTTGGTCGGTTGTGCCGCCGCTGCGGAGGAGTTGGCGATTTTGGGTCCGAATTATCCGAGGGTTTTTTTCTTTCGCGCTTCGGAAGGCGGCTCCTCGCGCAGGGGGATGACCTACGAGCAGTGGTCGGCGGAGTTTGGCCGGTTGTACGGCATCATGGGGAAATGTCTCGACGAGGAAGTCGTCGGCCGCGAGGCGCGCAACCCGGAATGGTTCACGCGGTTCAAGCGGGAACATCCGTCGCAGGTGGTTCTGTTGCATTTCAACGGCAACGCCCGCGATCCGCGCCACGGGACGGAAAAATATTTTCCCGGTCACTGGATTTACCGAAAAGCCACCCGGATCCTTGCCGACGTGCCGGCGGAATCAGGGGAAACCACCATCCGCGTCGAAGACGTCGGCGATTTTCAGGTCAACACCGGCCGATACCGTACTTCCGCCGATGACATTGCGCTGTTCGGGTTGACCGCCGACGGGAAACATGACTGGCAGCATTGCGAGCAGGTGCAATTGGTGTCGGTGGACAAGCAAGCCAACACCATTCGCGTCAAACGCGGCTGTTATGGCACGCGGCCGCTGGCTTTTCGCGCAGGCCGGGCGCGCGCCGCGGCGCACATGGTCGAGGGACCGTGGGGCCGGAACAATCATCTGCTGTGGTATTACAATTTTTCGACTCACTGTCCGAAAGACGCCGAGGGCAAAACGTGTGCGGATCGGCTCGTGGATGATTTGGCGGCATGGTTTGGCAAAGGCGGGAAGCTGGAAGCGTTCGATGGATTGGAGTTCGACGTGATGTTCCATGAAACCCGCGGCGATACCGACGGCGACGGGGAACCGGACGACGGTTTCTTGGACGGTATCAATCAGTATGGGATTGGAGTCGTCGAATTTGCCCGCCAGCTCCGAAATCGTCTCGGCCCGCATCGCATCATTCAGGGCGACGGCGCGCTCGGTCCCGGTGGGCGACGCTCGCAACGGGCGTTTGGGATTCTCAATGGCATCGAAAGTGAAGGTTGGCCGAATCTGCATGATTGGCATTTTGAGGACTGGTCTGGCGGCCTGAACCGACACGCTTTCTGGCAGGCCAACGCCTTCAAGCCCGTGTTCAACTACATCAATCACAAATGGACTGAACCCGTACCGGGCAAGCCCGGTGAACACAAGAACCCGCAGGTGCCGTTCGCGCGGCACCGGCTGGTGTTTGCGGCGGCGCAATTCGTGGATGCGATGATTTGTTATTCCTTTGCGCCGCCTCACGCGGGCTGGGGACCGATTGGCATCTGGGATGAATTTGTTTGTGGCAAGGCCAACCGTCTCGGTTGGCTCGGCAAACCAGAAGGGCCGGCGGTGCATCTGGCTGCCACAACACCGAACGGCCTCGACCGTTTGGATGCGTTGGCGCAACGCTTGTCGGGATCGGTTACCGCGCGCATGAACGGCGAAACACTTGTCGTTTCGTCCACCCAGCCATCGGATCGGGACCTTGTCTTTTCGATTCCGGACCTGCCGGTCGGCGGCGGCGACCTCGTCGTGTTTGTGACCATGAAAGGCGAGCCGCGGAAAGGTTATCCGTCGGAGATGGCGCGGTTTGCGGAGATCGGCATTGCGGGTGGCGCAACTTCGCTGATGAGCCGCAAACCGGAGCAGACCGGCATGGCGTTTCGGGGGTGCGCCGAGCAGGCGATTGACGCTGCGTCGGGCGCTCGTGTCCAATACCAGCCGAGCGTGACCATCGGCGGCAAAACGCTGCCCGCCTATGCGATTCATCCGCCCTTTCGATCCGGCAAAGGCTATGTGTTCTGGTGCGCCGATGTGGTGGTGCCGGCCCGCTCGGAGTTGCGATTTTCCCTCGGCATGAGCGAGAAAAGCCCTCAACGCTCCGACGGTGTCTGGTTCAGTGTCCTTGCCGCTTCGCTCCACGGCAACACACCGGGCGCGTTCACCAAGATTTTTGAAGAACCTACGAAAGCGCACGACTGGTTGCCGCGTTCGGTCTCGCTGGCTCCGTGGGCAGGACAACGGATTCGCCTAAAGTTCGTAGCCGACTGTGGCCCGAAGGACAACGCGGTCACGGATCAGGGATTTTGGGGCGACGTGAAGATCGCGCCTGCCGGCGTTCCCGACGAGAGGTTGATTAATCCCATGGCGTACATGACATGGGTCAACGACCGGTTTTTCACATCCGTTTTTTACTTCCGCGACGTCTTGTCGAAGCGCGTGGACTTGACGTTCCAGGTTGAAGGCAACGAGCCGGTAACGATTCAACGCATTAGCGCCCACACGTATCCAGACGTGATGTATCGGTTGTTTGAAAACGGATTAGTGCTGGCCAACCCCTCCCACGCGCCGTTCACCTTCGACCTGACGAAACTGGCCGGTGGCCGAAATTATCGCCGCATTCAGGCAACCTCTGGACAAGACTCCGACGCCAACAACGGCCAACGAGTCGGCCCGCGTGTGACGTTGGGGCCGTTGGAAGGTTTGTTTCTGGTGCGCGATTGAACTGGCGTCAGGCCGATTTCAGCAGCCGTCGCTCGGCGGCGCGCATTCGGCAGCGTTGGGCGGGCGTGCGGTCGTCGTAGCCGTGCAGATGAAGGATGCCGTGCACCACGTAAAGCGCCAGTTCCCGTTGCGGCGTGGTGCGGAATCGGCGCGCATTGGCAATCGCCTGCTCGGTGGAGATGAGTAGTTCGCCGACGCCTTCGTAGTGGAAGGTCAAGATGTCCGTCGGACCGGCGCGACGATGGAAACGTTGGTTGTAGCCGGCCATTTGCGCGTCGTTGACGAAAATGAGACCCAGCGTTGTCAGCGGCGAACGCAATCGAGCGAGCGTGCGTGCGGCCAGTTGCAACAGCCGCGGCCGGTTCACACGCAAGCGCCGTTGCCGGTTGCGCGTGTAAAGGACAACGCTCATTTGCCGTTGGCGGCCTGGCGGCGGCGTTCGCGCTCTTCTTTGAAGGCGGTGTAGGCGGCGATGATTTTCTGAACCAACTCGTGTCGCACCACGTCCCGCCCGTCAAAATACACGAACACGACTCCGGGAATGTCCCGCAGCACATCCTGAATCTCGATCAGCCCGGAAATCTTGTGTCCGGGCAGGTCCACCTGGGTGATGTCGCCGGTGACCACCACCTTGGAGTCAAACCCCATGCGCGTCAGAAACATCATCATCTGTTCGCTGGTGGCGTTCTGCGCTTCGTCGAGGATGACAAAGGCGTTGTTCAATGTGCGTCCGCGCATGTAGGCCAGCGGCGCCACTTCGATGACGCCGCGCTCCATGTTGCGCTGGATCTCGTCCGGATCCATCATGTCGTAGAGCGCATCCAGCAGCGGCCGCAGATAGGGCGAGACTTTTTCCTCCAGCGAGCCGGGCAAAAAACCCAGCGCCTCGCCCGCCTCCACCGCCGGCCGACACAGAATGATGCGGCCCACGCGTTCGCGGCGCAGCGCGTTGACGGCCATCGCCATCGCCAGATAGGTTTTCCCCGTGCCCGCCGGACCGATCCCGATGACGATGTCGTGTTTGCGGATGGCTTCGACGTAACGTTTTTGTCCCGGCGTGCGCGGCGCGACGGCGCGACGACGGTTGGAGACCTCGATGCGCTCTTCGCTCAACTCCGGCAGCGGCGGCAGTTCGTTGCGGGTGACGGCATTGACCGCTTGCGAGAATTCTTGTCGTCGGATCGTCGCGCCGCGAGCCACGGCCTTCTGGAGTTCCGAAAACAATTCTTTGGCCTTGGCGATATTCGACGGGTCGCCTTCGAGGCTGATCCAATCCTCGCGGGCGGCCACGCGCAACCCCAAAAGGTCTTCGAGCAGCCGCAGGTTCTTTGGCTCGTTGGCGTACAAGGCCTGCGCCAGACGCGCGTTGTCGAAGTGCAAGGTTTCGCTGGCCATGACCGAAATCAGTCTTGAGGAATCTTCAGAACCTGGCCGGGATAGATTTTGTTGGGATTTTTGATTTTATCTTTGTTGGCCTCATAAATGCGCGGCCACTTGAACGGATTGCCATAAACGCGTCCGGCAATACGCCAGAGACAGTCGCCCTTTTTCACCGAGTAGGTGGTCGGTTTCGGAGGCGGCTCCGGTTTGGCGGGTGCCGACTCGATGATCACAGGCCGCTCCACGGGCGGCGGAGACGGCGCGGCGACCACCGGCTGCGCAGGGGCGGCGGGCAGAATTTGCGTTTCCGTCGGCGGCGTTTGAGGCGGCGGGCCACCGACCAGATACCCGCGATTGCCCCACTGGCCGCGGTCCACCCAGTAGTGTTGACGCCAGAACGGATAATGCTCCTTCACAAAATCGGCCCAGTCGGCTTCCAGTTCGGGCTGTTGCACTACGTCCAGCCCTTTCAGAAGTTGACTTTGGGGCGGCGGTTTCGTCACGGGTTCCAGCTTTTTCGGTTCCGTGGCACAACCGCCGGCCATCAACGCGGCAACCACCACTGCCAGCAGCAAAACTTGCGTGCGACTTTTCATAAACGATGCTTCCTCCTTGCTGGAACAGCCCTATAAACCACCGCACACCGCTCGTCAACCAAGAAACAAAACCGTGGCGACAAAAAGACGAAAAAAATCGTTGCGTTTTCCGGGCCGGTTTGGTAGCTTGGCAGCGCTTATGAAAACGCGTGTAGCTCTGTTGTCTTCACTGGTCGCTTTCATCACTGCCGTGGTCGCTCCGGCGCAAACGAACTGGACCTGGATCAGCCCTACCAATGCCAACTGGCGCGCCGTTACAGGCGTGCAGGGCGGCATCTGGACCAATGAGTTGAATAACAACGCTCTTCCCGTGCCTGGCGGCTCCAATGATTACGCCTTTGTGTTCAATCAGGCGGGCACCTACTCCATGTGGTTGGGACGCTCCATCACTGTTGCTGGTGGCACTAATTTCATTCTGAACACAATCGCGTTTAAGAATGGCGGATGGAATCTTCTCGGGCCCGGCGGAACCGGTCTTGTGTTCGTGGCCAACACTAGTGGCGCCCTGCCTCGCTTCATCCAAGACTCCGGTTCCAACATCATCATCGGTACCCGTGTACAATTGTCCAACGACACGGTTTTCGCCGGTACCGGCTCCGGCATGGTCATCCTTGGCACCAACACGGCAGCCCAAGCCTACACCAATGTCGTGCATGGCACCGGCGCGCTCATCAAGTCCAACAACTGGACGTTGCGGATTATGGGGACGCCGCAGGTCCCAGTCGAAATCGTGAACGGCGGCACGGTGACGTTTGTGTTGAGTTCGCCTTGGCGCACCAACACGTTGATGATCGGTAGCGGCGCCTTTGCCGAGTTCATCATTACCAACGTGACTTTCGGCTACTACTCGACCAACTCGGCCAGCGGCGCGTTTCAGAACTTCATTGGTGGCAGCGGCACGCTCATCAAGTCCGGCACCGGCACGCTGGAACTCAGTGTCACCTCGCCGCGACAGGGCAGTGTCATCGCCCTGGGCAGCGGCGCGCTGATTGACATTCAGCAGGGCGTTCTGAAGAGCGGCACCAACACCATTTGGAATGCAAGCGCTCTGACCAACATCGTGGTCACGGCGAACAGCACCATTACCAACATTTACAACGCCAATCGCGCCCGCCTGAACATCGCCGCCGGCGCCGCGTTCGATGTCAGCGACACCGTCACGGTGGTGATTGACGCGCTGACCGGCGCAGGCAACGTCTTCAAGAGCAGCGCTGCCACACCCACCACAACCATTATCATCGGCACCAACAACGGCTCCGGCCTGTTCACCGGGAATATAACCAACTTCACCGGCTCCATTGCCATCAACAAGGTCGGCAGTGGCATTGAAGTTTTCACCGGCACCAACACCTACAGTGGCGCCACCTTCCTTACCGCCGGCAAACTGGTGATTGCCGCCGAATCCGCCGCTTCGCCTTTCAGCACCTACGAGGTTCGCGTCAACGACGGTCTTGTCTTCAGCAACAACCTCGCCACCATTGTGCTGGGCGGCCTCAGCGGTATCCGTGGCGGCAACATCGGCTTGACCAACCTCGACACCGGCACCGGCATCACGCTCCTGGTCGGCGCGAACAACTCCAGCACCTCCTACACGGGCAACCTTAGTGGCGCCGGCGCGTCCCTGATCAAGATCGGCACCGGCACACTGACTCTCATGGGCAACCTGATCTATGACGGCGCGACCATTATCAGCAACGGTGTGCTCGTGCTCGGCGGCACCAACACGTACGCCGGCGGCACCTTCGTCAATGGCGGCATCCTCCTGGTGACCAACACACTCGCCATTCCATCTCCGGACTCCATCACCATCAACCACGGCGGCACGTTCGCTTCCACGGGCGCGTTTTACACCGTCACCGATTGGCTAAACAGCGGCTACATCAGGACAAACTCTTCCGGCGGCATCGCTCTGGTCGGCAACAGCGCCGAGAACATTGACTTTAGCTCCTACACCAACATCTACCTCGGCAGCATCGGCACCAACATTTATTCCGGCGCCATCACGCCCGGCGGCGGCGCCTACCTGCTCGGCGGCCCCGGTTACCTCGTCATCACCAACGACCTCGCCTTCACCGGCGGCAACGCCCTCATCATCGGCAATACTGACGGCGGTCTGGTTCTGCTCTACGGTTCTAACGATTTCACCGGCGGCACTGTCCTCAACAGCGATGGCCTCAGCATCCTGCACGAAGGCCAGATCGGCGGCGTCGGCGCCAACCTCGCCATCAACGGCGGCACCCTCCAGATCCGCGGTCTGATGCTGACCAACTTCAACACCCTCAACGTTACGCTCGACCAGACCGGCACCGGCACCTTCGCTCTCGACATTCTCCATCGCGGCAACACGTTCACTCTCGCCGGCACCTTTGGAACCACGATGAATCTGACGAAAGCCGGCCCGGGCACGCTCCGTTTGTTGGCCAGCAATGACATCGGCGGCGTCTTCACCGTCAACGGCGGCGTCCTCGACCTCCGTCACAGTCAGGCGCTCGGCGTCGCCACCGGCGTGGTCAATGCCGGCGGTGTGATGGAGTTGCGCGACGGGATTACGCTGGACAATCCGCTCGCCATCACCGGCATTGGCATCAATAGCAATGGCGCGTTGCGGAATGTTTCCGGCAACAACACTTTGAATGGCCCCATCATGCTGCTCGGCGGCGCCCGCATCAATTCCGATGCCGGCCTGTTGACCATCAACAGCTTTCTTACCAACGGCGCCAACACATTCACCATTGGCGGCGCCGGCGACACGCTCATCGGCGGCACGATTGCCGGCAGCGGCGGCATCACCAAGGACGGCACCGGTGTGCTCCGTCTCACGGGCACCAACGCCTATTCTGGCGGCACCGTTGTTCGCAACGGCACCTTCATCGTGGATTATTCCGGATACACCGAAGGCGTGAGCAATACCATCGTCAGAGGGCAGTCCGCTCTCACCCTTGGCGGCACGGGGCAGCGGCCGGTCTTCATTCTCGCCGGGTCCGGCTCCTACGCGGTGACGCAGAATTTTGGCGGCGTAACGATCAGCTACGGCCATTCGACCCTCCTCGTCAGCAACGGCAGTCAGAGTGCATTCGTGGCCAATTTCGGCGCGTTGAGCCGCAGCGCGGGCGCTGGCGCGCTGGACATTCAGTTGCCCGGCGCGGGAGAGCTTCGCACCACCACTGCGACGAACGTTGCCGGCATCTTCACCGCGCTCATCACGGTCAACGGAACCGACTGGGCCAGTGGGGACATGGTCATCACCGGCAATACGACCAACCACACAATTCGCGCCTACACCGACTACTCCGACGTCGGCGGGAACATCCCAAACCTTTCCAATGTGAATGCGCGGATTACCAGCGATTCTGATCCCACGGTGTACCTTGAGGCCACCAGCAATCGGGTTCATACGGTCATGATCAACGATAACGGCGCAGTGCATACCGTGGACATGAGCGGGACATACATCCTTGTGCTGGGCAACAGCGGCGCTCCCGGTGCCATCTTCCAGACGCGCGATGCCGCCGGGCTGATCGTCGGCGCTTCGCCCAACGACGGTTTTCTTTCCTCGGTGAATGAACTGGTGTTGATGAATTACTCGCCCTCCAACCTCATCATCAACTCCGCCATTTCCCTCGGCGGCAATGCCCTGACCATCAACGGCGTCGGCCCGGTCATCCTCAACGGCAACAACCAATACACCGGCGCCACCTACCTCAATGGCAACGACGTGACGTTCAACGGCACCAACAACCTCGGCGGCACCCTCTACGTTTTCGGCGGCAACGTCACCTTCAGCTCCACCAGCGAGAACCGGCTCCGTCAAATCGAGGTGCGCAACAATGCTCGTCTGTTCCTCAACGGCTATGCCAACCTCGGCAGCAACGACATCTATGTCAGCACCACGTCTTCCGGTGACCGCACGATTGACCGCGCCACCCTGATCATCAACGGCAATTTGGACATTTGGTCCACGACAACCAGCGGCCTGATCAGCGCGGTGAAGACGGGCCGGTTCTATGTCGGCAATGTGGTTGGTGGCGCCGGCGCGGTCATTCAGAACGGTGGCGTCGTCAATGTCAGCACCAACATCGGCAACACCGATATTCTCAATATCGGCCAGGCGGCCGGCTCCGCTGCGGTTTATGGCAGCGGCGGGTATGGCTACTATCAGATGAACGATGGCGTGCTCAACGTTGGCGAACTGCGGATTGCCAACGGGGCGGGCACGATGGGTGTGTTTGAGCAAAACGGCGGCACCGTCACTGTCGTTGCCGTGCCGGGCAATCACGGTTGGTTGCGGATGAATATCAGCGGCAGCACACACGGCGTTCTCAATCTCTTTGGCGGGACAATGATCAATGCCACCACCAACGCATTGACCCTGGGCTGGACCGGCACCAACATGAGCTCGGTCAACGTGTTGGGTGGCACGCTGGACAGCGGCGTCAACGCTTTCGAGATGGCGCGCACCGGCGCGGGTGTCACCTCCGTCGTCAATCTGGTCAGCGGCACGCTGATTGCCAACCAGATTCAGAGAAGCAACGCCCTCGCAGTGGGCGTCCTCAACTTCAACGGCGGCGTTCTCCAAGCGCGGGCCGGTATCACCAACGAAAACTTCATGCGCGGATTGTCCGGTGTGTATGTCCATTCGGGCGGCGCGATCATTGATACCGCTGGCTCGGCCATCACCATTGGGGATTCGTTGCAGGCGCCCGTGGGCTACGGTCTGGGCAGTATCGCGGTCACCGACGGCGGCACCGGCTACATCGGCGCGCCCATTGTTCGCATCATGGGCGGCAGCGGCATCGGCGCATCGGCCATTGCGTTGGTGGACTACACCAGCGGCACGGTCACCGGTGTGCTCGTCACCGGCATCGGGTCCGGGTATCAACCCAACGACGTTCTGGACAGCATGGTGGTGGAACTCATTGGTGGCGGCGCAACTCGTGAAGCCACGCTCGGCGCAATGACGCTGGTTCCCAACACTGGCACCGGCGGACTGATCAAGCTCGGAGAAGGCACGCTGACCTTCACCAACGTCAACACCTATCTGGGGAGCACCTTCATCAGCAACGGTGTTCTGCAGTACGCCACGATGTCCGGCACCAATGAAATCTTCAACCTCGGCGGCGCGGGCACTCTCACGCAGATTGGTCTTGCCCCGCTCATCGTCAGCAGCAACAGCGCGCTGTTTACCGGCAACATCAACGTCAGCACCGGCGTCGTCGTGTTCACCAAAGACGATTCGGTGCCGTACAATGCCAATCGTCTGTTCATTGACGCGGCGGGCACGGTGGTCTTCAAGGAAGCCTACAATCTGGACACGGTTCTGACGGGTGTCGTGGACCGCGCATCCAGCGGCGCGCTGGCGCTGGCGCCCGGCACCTACACGTTGAACCTCGACTTTGCGTCGCTCGGCATCACCAACCTCACGCTGGGCGCTTTCGGCACGGTTCATTTTGCCGGCACCTACACCCCGGTGGACAACCATTACCGGCTCGGCGGCGGCGGCGGCCTGTTCATCTACAGCAATGCCTTGAACAGCGGCACACTCGATATCGGTCTTGCCGGTGGCGCGGTCACAGCGGTGCGCATTGCCGGCGGTCTCGACAGCAACGTCGTTGTCAACATCAAAGCGGCAGGCGCCCTCGACCTCAACGGCGCCAATCAGGCGATCAACACGCTGTCTGGCGCCGGCTACATCATTAATAATGGCACCGCCTCTACGCTGACCCTTGGCGGCAACAACGCCAACAATACCTACGACGGCGTCATTTCGGGCAATATCAGCTTGCAGAAGATCGGCGCCGGCACGCTGGTGCTCGGCGGCACCAATGTCTATAACGGCCTGACGCTGATTACCGACGGCACCGTTCAGTTGCAACAGGGGGTGAGTCGGCCCGGTCTCTGGGAAGGCTCGACCAACATCAATAATTATTGGAGTCCGAATCCGCTCGATTACACGCAGGTCAGCTTCGATCCGCGCTGGGCCAATGTCAACCTTCCCGGCGGCGCTTACCCGCCGGTCTGGGGTAGCGGCACGTGGCCCACCACCACCACCATCGGCTACAGCGGCACCCTCTACAACAGCACCGGCACCAACGCCACGTGGACCTTTGCGGTCAACTGCGACGATGCAGCGCGCCTGTACATTGACGGCGTTCAAGTGCTGGCTTCTTCCGGGAACGCCGTCGTGAAGACGAACATCCTGCTGACGCCCGGCGCGCACACCTTCGAGTTGCGACTGGCCAACGCCGGCGGCTCTGGCGGCGCCAACTGGAACGTCTATGGCACCGGTGTCTGTTTTGCCTACGATCCCGAAGGCCGCAACACCAACATCGCCTCCGCTTACATCACCGTCACCGGCATCGGCGGCGCGTTGTTCTCCTCGTCCGCCAGCCCGTTGTCGCCGTTCTCGCCGGTGGCCGTTGCCAGCGGCGCGTCGCTCGACATCAACGGTAATGCCGTGACGATGGGCGGTCTGAGCGACTACAGTGGCGGCGGCGGTCTGGTGACCAACACCGCTGCGAGTCTGACCGGCCTGATCAGGCTGGCGTTGCCGGCCGGCACCAACGCCGTCTTCAGCGGCGTCATCGGCGACGCCGGTGCCAACAACGCCATCAGTCTCGCCGTCAACGGCGGCGGCACGCAAACGTTCACCGCCCAGCAAAACTTCAATGGCGACCTCTTTATGCTCGGTGGCGTCCTCAATTTGGCGGGCGGCGTCAACCCGATTTCCACCAACAGCGCCATTTACATGATCGGCGGCACGCTCGACCTCGGCGGCGGCACGCAGACAACCACCAATCTCGTCAGCTTCCGAGGCGGCACGGTTCAGAACGGCACGATTACTTCCGTCACGTATAACTATGATGGTCAGGCCGGCACGGTCAGCGCCAACCTGGCAGGCGCTGTCAGCCTGATCAAGACCGGCCTCGGCACGCTGTATCTGACTGGTGCGAACACCTACACCGGCGACACTCTGATCTTTGGCGGGGGCACCTTGAGTGTTGCCGCCGTCGCCGACAGTGGCGGAACCAGCGGCATCGGATATGGCAACTGGTTGATCTTCAGCAACGGCGCTCTCCGGGTAACGGGTAGCGGCACCTACGCAACCACCCGGATCGTCACCAACCTTGGTATCGGCACCTTCTTCGCATTCGATATCGCTGACCCGTCCGGTAACCTCATCCTTGCCGGCCCGGTCGCGGCTCTCAGCCACCTGTGGAAGACCAATTCCGGCACCCTCACTTTCTCCAACAACACGGTGCTGATCGGCGGCGCGCTCCGCATTGCGCAGGGCACCGTGGTCATGGACGGCAGCAGCTACACCTCCCTGGGTTACTACGCCACCGGCGACACGTTGGGCGACGCCACCGGCGCTGTGGCGCGGCTGATTATCACCAACAACGCCACCTACTACAAGACCAGCAACAGTTTGCTGGTGGCTTACATGGCTGGCTCCACCGGCATCGTTCATATGAGCAGCGGTTCGATGACCGTCAGCAACATCAATGTGGGGAATGCCGTGAGCAACTCCGCCGGCTTCTTCTATCAGACCGGCGGCGATTTGATCATGGGGCGTAACGTTGTCTTTGGCAATTCGGCCAGTGCCTATGGGTTCTACGATTTCAGTGGCGGAAGCGCGTTTGTCACCAACTGGACGTATGTGGGCAACGCGGGGGTGGGCGTGATGTACATGAGCGGCGGTTACTACACCAACTTCATGGCCGGACAACGGCGCGATGCCGGCCTGGTGCTTGCCAGCGGCGCCAGTTCCACCGGTGTGCTCTACATGACCGATGGGATCATGACGTTGCAGGACCTGCGGTTGCTGAACGCTGACGGCGGTCGGGCGGAACTGACCATTGCCGAGAACGGTTCGATTGACGTGGAGGGCGCGCTGCAGGTGAACTACCGCAGCGGCACGAACTTCATCAACCTGATCGGCGGCGCGCTGGAAGTGAACACGTTCACCAGACCCAGCCCTGCGGGCGTGACGAATCTTGCGGTGCTGAATTTTGACGGTGGCGTGTTGCGGGCTGGCACCAACAACGTGGTGCTGCTGCCGGCGTTTGGGGTGGATTACGCCAACGTGTATGCGGGCGGTGCCCGGATTGATGTGGGCACGAACACGGTGACCATTGCGCAGGCGTTGATTGCGCCCAGCGGCTGGGGTGTCACCAACATCGCTCTTGGCGGCTCGCTGACGGGTTATCTGGGCGCGCCGATGGTGGCCATCAGCGGCGGCAGCGGCACGGGGGCGACGGCGGTGGCGTTGTTTGATCGCGATTCGGGCAGCGTGACGGGTATTCTCGTGACCAGCCGTGGGTTTGGGTATCAACCGGGTGACAGTCTGACGGTGACGTTGATCGGCGGCGGCCAGACCGATTCTACGATTACCACCGGCATATCGCTCGGCGACAACGCGGCGGT
>Ga0272448_1001184_pt1 | contig 36402 bp, 41 predicted proteins | sample YNPCB0191_FD_202220 | JGI IMG/M metagenome (GOLD analysis project Ga0272448, IMG submission 202220) | Hot spring sediment microbial communities from Yellowstone National Park, WY, United States - YNP-CB-019-1 | ecosystem: Environmental > Aquatic > Thermal springs > Hot (42-90C) > Sediment...
AGAACCAAGGGCAAGGAGGGAGACCTCAAAGGGGCAGTGAAAGCCTTTGAATTAAAATACGGGAACTTTTTCTTTCCATACTGATAAAAGGGTCAGGCGCATATGACCTGACCCTTTATAGTTCGTATACCTCTTTACTCTGTCAGGGTGCTTTTGGATCCTTTGTCCGTTCTTCTGTTGAGCCGTCGTACATTGTGACATTCTTATATCCCATCAGTTCGGTTAAAAGAAATGACCATGCTGAACATAGTTTCCCTGTATCACAGTACGTAATAATCTCCTTTGTCATGTCTTTACCCACAACGTTTGTTGCTATGCTTGTAAGCTCGTCTTTATTTTTGTAAGTTCCATCTGGTTTATACATCTGTGATGTTGGAAGATTGAAAGAGCTTTTCATTCACCTTCCCTTTCTGATATCAGCAATCACGAGTCCACAATCGGTGCCACATCCCGTGCTGTCACGGTAAGAGGTAATGCAATAAAACAAACATAGATTACCTTTACACAAAGGAACCGGATGGCATCAGGTTAAAAATAAAAGACCCTGTACGTAACGCCATGTTTCTTCAACAGAAAGGGGTATCTTATCGGGACATCAAGGATTGAAGATGAGGCATATGCATGGTCATTGATTGGTACGATACATGGCCGTATTCCTCAATGACAATGTTTACCTTGAACTCCTGATAAAACGGATGCCCATCCAGATGAGAACTGCGGAAAAGAGGAGCTTCAGGTAAAATTCAGGAAGCAAATTAGCCATGGTTCCCCCTGAATATCCACCCACTATAGCACCGATAACAAGACCTAAGGCAATCTTTTTGTCTACGTTCCCAAGTCTATAATGTGTGTAGGCACCCATGATGCCCACAGGTACCATGGCAAGAAGCGATGTTCCCTGTGCCATCTGCTGGGGCATATGGGCAAGAATCACCATGGGCGGAATCATTATGGCTCCACCACCAACACCCATCATGCCTGATACAAAACCTGTGACCATGCCTGTTGCAAGGAAAACAATGATACGAACCCCCTGGCTTGCACTAAATGAAGCCTGAAAAAGATAGCCCTTACCCATGAGGAGAAGGGCAATACAGACAAGAAATATCCCGAACGCCTTTTTTAACTTTTTCTCAGGTAGAGAGTGGGCAAAGAGTGCACCAAAACGGGCTGTTATGGTAGCTGATATTGCAAGGAGTCCAGCAACCCTCCAGTCCACAGAACCATAGGAGAAATATGCAATAGCTCCAATGAGGCCTGTAAAGACTACTGCAACAAGGCTTGTTCCATGGGCTCTATGCTGGGTCAGTCTTACCCACAGTATCATGAGTGGTATCATAACAATACCACCCCCAAGACCCACAAGGGCTCCAAAAAAACCTCCACACACACCTGTTATAAAACCAATGATATGGTGCATCGTGCAATCACGGTAACATAAGAAGCCTATGGTGTAAAGAAGAACTAATCCGACTGTGCATGGAAAAATGTTTTGAAATTGCTCATACTTCAGGTTATCTTAAGGAAACAGAGGAGGAGTGTATGAAGATGGTCTTGCTTATGGGTTTAGCCTTCCTATTGTGTACAGGGAATGTGTGTGCTACAGAAAAAGAGTTTCATCTACTGGACGCCAATAAGAACGGTACCATTGATAAAGACGAGTTTCACAGGGCAGCAACTGCAAAATTTCATCTGTACGATAAAAATAAGGATGGATATATTGACCATAATGAATTAAATCCTTATGGTGATCCAGATATAGCAAGGGAATTCGAGTTGATGGATACCAACAAAGACAAAAAGCTTGATATTAAAGAGTTTACTGATGCTGCGCAAAAGAGGTTCGAATTTTTTGACCTTAATAAGAATGGTCGTATGGAACTGGAAGAATTTTTTTCTCCTCGTGCATACCCTCTCCTCAGGATATATTTCTAAGGTTCATATGGATACAGGTTTCTATCTCAAGGTGACAGCAGCGGTTATTGAGAAGGATGGGAAGGTACTTGTGGCAAAGAGAAAAACCGCTTATATGGGATATCTCTGGGAATTTCCTGGGGGTAAACAAAAAGAAGGTGAAACCCTTGAGGAATGTCTCAAACGGGAGATTAAAGAAGAACTCGGTATAGATATTGCTGTAGGTTCTTTCCTCTGTTCTGTCAAGCATATTCTTAACTGCCAGTCTGCAATTGAACTCCATGCTTTTAAGGCAATACCCCTTTCTGATGAATTTCATTTAAAAGACCATGATGAGATACGGTGGGTAGACGTGGAAGAGCTTCCTGCATATACCTTCCCTGAGCCAGACAGATTTATTGTGAGGACATTAATTGAAGAGTCGTCTGTGGATGCTTATTGAACATCCCTGCAAACCTTGAAAATAAAAAAATACTGCTTATAGTAACAATACGGTACACAATATATGAAATATATCCGACCAATACTCATAGATGTAGTTATGAACCTACCCATTCACCTGGCACACTGTCGCCATTGCAAGCTTATATTTGATGAGGCAGGCATTGAAGAGGGTGTGAACAAAGATGTGCTTGAAGAAAATCCCGCAGATGTGCATGATGATTTTATACGGCTTGCAGAATGGATACAGAAGCTTTCGCAGCTTTACCGCCACCGTATTGCAATAAATCTTATTGATATTAAATCATTTTTAGGCGTGTATAAATCGATTGTCCATCGTTTACGCACATATCCTGCATTCATTGTTAACAAGAAGGATGTTGTTCGAGGATGGGACTGGGAAAAACTTGAAGAAGCAATCGACAGACATATACAGATGACCAAAATACGCTCCTGTGAAATACCTTCTCATACATAATAGCACTGGGCAAGAAACTCATGTCAAGAGATGACACACCCATTATGATTCCCTGAATCCAAGCCTCAGATTGTAGACTTCAGGGAGTGTCTCTTTTTCCATACTAAAACCCATTTTTTCAAAGAGGTGGAGCATAACCCTGTTTTCTTTCAATACTTCTGCAGAAAAGCCAAGGAGACCCTGCCGTTTTGCAATATAGGTCAAATGCCTCAGGAGTTCAGTGCCAATCCCTCTATTCTGGAATTCGTCTTTTACTACAACTGCCACTTCAGCGGTGTGACTTCCTTCATGGCCTCTGAACTGGGCAACACCCGTTATTATTTCCCGCCCCTCCTCTTCCACCACAGCAAGGATGACCATCTGCTTTGTATAATCAATAACAACGAAGGTTTCTTGTAGTTTTTCGTGGGGCATGTCCTTCCGTTCCATTATGAAACGCCTGTAAATTGTTGTCTCAGAAAGGGAATAGAAAAAATCCTTTAAAAGGGGTTCATCGCTTATCCGTACAGGCCTGAGGAATATCTTTAATCCTGACTTTGTGGTAGCAAATGTTTCAAGTTCTTCAGGATACTGGCCACCCTTACCCGGGATATATGCCTGGTCTTTGTAAATGAGGGATAGCTTCTTTGCCTCTTCAATGAGCCATGGCTGGAATTTCGGATGGGCAATGGAGATTAAAGCCATTGCCCGCTCCCTGATATTTTTCCCGTGGAGGTAGGCAATACCGTATTCAGTGACTACATAGTGGATATCCCCCCGTGTGAGGGTAACACCTGCCCCTTCTTTCAGGGACGGAACAATACGGGACGCAGTCTCATTCTGGGCTGTTGACTGGAGGACGAGGATGGACTTTCCATGAGGGGCAAGGGCAGCGCCTCTCATGAAATCTGCCTGCCCGCCAATACCGCTGTACAGTGTTGTGCCGATGGACTCTGCTGTTGCCTGACCCGTAAGATCAATCTCAAGGGCACTGTTGATGGCGGTGATAGCACGTATCTGTGCAATGGTTGCTGGATTGTTGGTGTAATCGATAGTACGGAATTCAATGGCAGGGTTATCGTGGATGAAGGAATAGGTCTTGTGTTTTCCCATGCAGAAGGCAGCAACGGTCTTCCCCCTGTCAATCGTCTTCTGGGTATTCGTGATAACACCCTGTTGCATGAGGTCTGCAATACCTTCGGTGAAGAGTTCTGTATGAACACCGAGGTTCTTTTTATGTGAGAGGTTGGAGAGGATGGCATTGGGAATGCTTCCATACCCTACCTGGATGGTGTCCCCATCCTCCACAATCCGGGCAACATTTCTGCCGATACGCTCTGCAATCTCTGTGGGGATACTTGCCTCATATTCAAGGAGCGGTTCATCATGATGAATGAGGTATGCGATATCCCTGATATGGATAAAGGTATTGCCATGGACACGGGGCATGTGGGAATTCATCTGGGCAATGACCAGTCGGGCATTCTCTACAGCAGCCTTCACAATGTCCACACTGATGCCGAGACTCACAAACCCGTGGTCATCGGGTGGGGAAACCTGGATGAGCGCCACATCAATGGGAATCACCTTTCTTCTAAAAAGATAGGGCACCTGGGAGAGGAAGATGGGTGTATAGTCAGCAAGCCCCTGGTTGATGGCATCGCGGGTATTGTCACCGATGAAAAAGGAGTTATGACGGAAATTCTTCTTGAACTTCTCATCGGTATAGGGAGCAACACCGAGTGTCCATATGTGGATCACCTCAGTATCGAAGAAGGCTTTTGGATTTGATTCAACATAGTTGATAAGGGCTTTCACAAGATACTGGGGTTCACCGCAGGCAGTGCCGATGAAGATTCTATTGCCTCCCTGAATATTCTTAAAGATAACCTTTTCTGAGACGAACTTTTTGGGATATTCCTTCTTTATCTTTTCAATCACCTGATGGTGCTCTTCCATGTGCCACCTAAACAGCCCCCTTATGATGTGAATGGCTGACCAAAGATATCAAGGAATACAGACTCTTTTAAGGGTCTCCTTGGCGTTGGCTTTGGTACCTCATCAAAATAACCAAGAGGCGTCATCGCAACGATACTAAACCCATCTGGTATACCCAGTATCTTCTCTGCTTTCTCTGCATCGAATGAGCCCACATGGACTGTTCCGAGTCCAAAGCTCCATGCAGCAAGCACGAGATGCTCCATGGCTATCCCTGCATCAAACATAAACCAGTCTCCTTTATTTGTGACCGGTTCGTTCTTCTTGCAACCAGAAAGCCCCCTTTGTGCAATCTGGCAGATAACTATGGGTGCCTGCATAAAGGCTTCCCGTGCAGGATTTGTGGGAGAAAGGGTTTCCCTTAACTGTTCTTTAATCTGAGGGTCCTTTACAACTATATATCTGCATACCTGCGTATTTGCCCATGACGGTGCAGCCCTGGCTGCCTCAAGAATCTCAAAAAGAATCTCATCAGGCACAGGGTCCTGCCTGTATTTTCTGATACTCCTTCTTTCATGTATGACCTTTAATAGTTCCATCTCCTCCTCCGTTTATTGTGTTGTAAAACAGCTCACCGACCGGTGATGTCCTCTTTGGTTTCTCAGCATCCGGGCTCACCGGGGTGGCCACAACAATGACTGAATGTTACTATTTTCTTTACGTTATTTCTCGTAAGAAGCCAGATTTTTTTCCAGAGGGGCATTGGTACATGAAGATTGGTAAAGAACGCCCGTGCACTCGGTCGTGTTTGATGATTGTGCATTACGTACCATCTCCAATAAGCGGCAACACTTTATCTACGCGAAAATAGACAAGGTACTTTGTTTCGCTTTCATAGGATTGAGGTACTTTATATGTCTTTTTCCTTCGTAATGTTTCTATTAATGGGCTATTCTTTTCCTCTTTTATCTTTGTAAGGTACAAGCGTTTGCCCACATACCTGTCTCCTTCCTCTTTAAAAAGGAATGCAGCATGGGGATTGGTTTCAAGATTTTTATGGGTAAGCCTGTCTGCCATAATAAAGGCAACGGTTTCTTCATCTATAAAGTGTGGCCGTGAATAGATTGCCACATCCACAACGCCTTTGGCATCAGCAGTTGCTAATACACCCATACCCTTTTTCTTTTCAAAGTATTCACTCAGTTTCATCGATACCCCCTGTTTACTGTTTAATATTGCATATCTTAATTATAGCAAAGTTTATAAAGGGATGGTAGGATTTATCACAGGAGCCCTGTATGGACAGACGAAGAATACGGACCCTTTACTATGGTATCCGTGATAAAGGACCTGTAGCATACTGGATGAGCAGAGACCAGAGGGTCAATGACAACTGGGCGCTTCTTTTTGCTCAATCTCTGGCAATAGAACAACGTCTCCCCTTGTGTGTTATCTTCTGTCTTGCCCCTCAATTTCTCAATGCAACCTTACGCCACTATGATTTTATGCTCCGAGGACTTGAAGAACTGGAGGCGCATCTGTCACACAAACAGATTCCCTTTTTTCTTCTTTCAGGCACTCCTGAAAAAGAAATCCCGTTGTTTATCAGCACTCACAGAGTCAGTACACTCATTACTGATTTTGATCCTTTGAAGATAAAGAAAGGATGGAAAGAACGTGTAGCCCGTGAAATTGCTATCCCTTTTTTTGAGGTTGATACCCATAACATTGTTCCATGCTGGGTTGCATCTGAAAAACAGGAGTATGGTGCCTATACCATACGACCAAAAATTCATCACCTTTTAAAAGATTTTCTCACGGATATTCCGCCAGTACAGAAACACCCCTTTCTGTGGAAAAAGAAGCTCAATAGGGTTGATTGGGCATCCATACAAAAGGGGCTTAGAGTTGATAAATCTGTGTCCCCTGTTACCTGGATAAAACCGGGAGAAAGAGAAGCACATGAACAATTACAAAATTTTATTAAGAAAGGGTTGAAGAAGTATGATAGAGAGAGAAATGATCCGAACTGCCATGGTCAGTCAGACCTTTCACCCTACCTTCATTTCGGTCAGGTTTCAGCGCAGAGAGTAGCCCTTGAGGTATTAAAAGCACGGCCAGGAAAGGATGAAAAAGACGCTTTTCTCGAAGAGCTTATAGTCAGGAAGGAACTCTCTGATAATTTCTGCTTTTACAATAATGATTATGACCGATTTGAAGGGTTTCCTCTCTGGGCACAAAAGACCCTCCATGACCATAGAAGGGATTCCCGAACATACATATACTCCCTTCAAGAATTTGAAGAGGCAAAAACGCACGACAATCTCTGGAATGCAGCGCAAGTTGAGATGGTAAAACGTGGCAAGATGCACGGGTATATGAGGATGTACTGGGCAAAAAAGATTTTAGAATGGTCTAAATCTCCGGAGACGGCCCTTGCAATAGCCATTTATCTTAATGACCGGTACGAGCTTGATGGCAGGGACCCAAATGGTTACACAGGTATTGCCTGGAGTATTGGCGGGGTTCATGATAGGGCATGGGGTGAAAGACCAATCTTTGGTAAAGTTCGCTACATGAGTTATGCGGGATGTTCAACGAAATTTGATGTACAATCATATATACAGCGGATGGCAACCATATGAATTTTGTCCTGAAACATATTCACTATATTCTCGTACCTATCTTTTATATTGCTATTGCAAGGGTAGGGACATCATTCACCATACAGGGTGTTTCATCATGGTATCCAACAATCACAAAACCTGCATACACACCTTCAGGCACAGTCATAGGTGCACTATGGACAATCATCTACATCCTCACTGCCATTTCATTTATCCTGTTTATTAATAAAGTAATGAGTAAAAAATACTTCTGGCACCTTACAGGGCTTTTTGTGGTAAATGGTGTGACAAATGCGTTCTGGAGTTATATCTTTTTTGTCTACCACAGCCTTTTTCTTGCGTTTCTTGACGCAGGGTTGATATGGATTACCGTGGCGCTTCTCATGATAACCCTATGGAAATATTCTACGATAGCCAGTCTCCTTCTTGCGCCCTATCTTGTGTGGACTTCCTTTGCTACCTATCTCTCCTTTGTCATATACAGGCTGAACTGAGTCACGTAGTATACCTGTGGCTTGATACTTTTGAGAAAATGTAGTAACCAGTATACGAAAGGGCGCAAAATATGAGAGTTCCTACAAAGACACAAAAGGGCACCATAACCATTCCCGAACGGTTGAAAGAGCTTAACAGAACAGAATACTGTGCGGTCCTTGCAACGCTCAACAAAGGGCATCCTTACACCTCACTGGTAAACTTTGCTTTTACACCTGATTACCAGACAGTCCTCTTTGCCACACCAAAGGCAACGAGTAAATACCGTAACATCCTCAATATGCATACTGTGGCACTTCTCATTGACAATCGGTCAAAATCTTCAAAAAACTTTATGGGGATTGAGGCGGTGACGATCATAGGAACAGCACACCCTGTGAGGAGGGGGAAGAGGTGGGATAGCTTGGTAAAGATTTATATTACCAAACATCCTCTTCTTGAAGAATTCGTCCGGTCACCATCAACAGCCCTGATAACCCTAAAGATAGAGCGGTGTATCCATGTCAGTCAATTTCAAACCATCACTGTATGGGATACCCATACATAGGTTTGTTATAGTTTTACCGGTATTCCTTTCTTCGATAAGTACTCTTTCATCTCCCGTATTGTAAACATACCAAAGTGGGCAATGGATGCTACAAGGACTGCCTGTGCATGACCTTCCACAATTGCCTCGTATAGATGTTCGAGACTCCCCGCACCCCCTGAGGCAATAACAGGAATTTGTACTGCATCTGCAACTGCCCGTGTCATGGGAATATCATATCCCTTTTGCGTGCCATCAGCATCCATACTCGTTGGAAGGAGTGCACCAGCACCGCATTCTTCAACCCTCTTTGCCCATTCAACAGCATCAATGCCTGTGGGCGTCCTCCCCCCATCCACCATAACTTCAAACCCTGAGGCCACAAACGTGGAACTCCGTGTATCAATGGCAACCACAATCCGCTCCCTACCAAATGCCTGTGATGCCTCTCGCACCAGTTCCGGATTTTTTACTGCAGCCGTATTAATAGAAACCTTTGATGCACCTGCCTTAAAAAGATCTTCCATAGCCTTGAGGTCTCTGATGCCACCACCCACTGTCAGTGGTATGGATATCCTTTCTATGGTCCTTTTCACCACATCCAGCATGGTTTTCCGTTTCTCAACAGTGGCCATAATATCCAGGAAAACGAGTTCGTCAGCACCTGCATCGCTATATTTTCCTGCTGCCTCAGCAGGGTCTCCCACTTCTTTTAAATCCACAAAGTGGACTCCCTTTACAAGGCGGCCGTCTTTCACATCCAGACACGGGATAATCTTCTTGTAAACCATAGTGCACTCCTTGTGATATAGTTGTTTATTTGTAAGCTATACCGAGTATAAAATCAAGGTTTTGTTGTCTTCCCCTGCAAAACAAAATGTGGTAATGTGTACTCAGAGACGTTCTCTGGAGGGATTATGTGGAACTGGAAAAAAATCTATGAAGATGATGAGTGCATATGCTTCTGTGACATCAATAATGTGGTTGATCCTGTGTGCGATGAAGATTTTATCTTCCCCTCTGTTGCCTGTTACAGGGGTATGTCAGAGAGGGTTGCAGCATGGATCTCCCTTGGATGTAAAAAAAAGTCCTCAATTACACGATATGTGGCGCAACGAAAAAAGGAAGGGCTACCTGTAGACGGATATCAAGGGTACAGATATACACTCTGTATCGTAGAGCTTGATGCTACAAAGAGGCACTATAGAGTTATTCCTGCCATTGATTTCGATGGTCACGGTAATGAGCTGGGAACCTCAACGATTCTGAAAAAACCACCACTCATGAAAGGCCTTTCCACAGAGTGGGCTTCATTAACAGCAAAAGGTACCCATAAAATCATCCACGCTCTCTATGAGTTTTTCTATTCTAACCCATAATCTATATGGGAGGAGGGATGAATGAGAAGCTACCGTAAAGAACTATTCTTCCATACGCCTACCAGAAGGGCATTCATTAACATTACGCCTCAGGTTGAGGAGGCTTTACAGGAAAGCGGTGTCAGAGAAGGGTTTGTCCTTGTCAATGCTATGCACATCACTGCTTCTGTCTTTATCAATGATGATGAATCAGGCCTTCACCATGATTTTGATGTATGGCTTGAAAAGCTTGCCCCCTATGAACCTGTTTCCCAGTACCAGCACAATGTGGGAGAGGATAATGCTGATGGACACCTCAAACGTACCATCATGGGAAGGGAGGTTGTTATTGCAGTTACGAATGGAAAACTCGACTTTGGGCCATGGGAGCAGGTCTTTTATGGAGAATTTGATGGCAGAAGAAAAAAGAGGGTCCTTATAAAGATTATCGGAGAATAGATAAGGTTCTTTTTTCCTATTGTGCTTTTTTCCTTCTCATTGTAACGCTCTCTCCGCCAATACCCCAGTTATCCGTTTCCACTTCATCAATAATGACAACCGTCGTCTGTGGATTTTTGCCGAGAACATCAACGAGGAGTTGTGTTGCACCTTTAATGAGTGCTGCCTTTTTCTCCGGAGTTACCCCTTCTTTTGTAATTTTTATATTGATATACGGCATGAAACACCCTCCTTCTGTTTAAGGGTAGAATAAAAAAACGCCCGCCATTGTTTTGACGGGCGTTTTTGTGAACATTATTCATGTTACTGCTTTTTGAATTCTTTCTCCATTGCCTCTTTTGCAGGTTTTACGTAAATGTCTCTGAGTTTTGGTTTTTCAATCTTTCCTGCCGGGTTACGAGGAATGGGCGCATAGACCATCTTTTCAGGCCATTTATATTTTGCAAGACCCTTTTCCTTAACAAAATTAATAACCTCTTCATCTGTCAGGGTCTGCCCTTCTTTCACCTGAATAATGGCCATAACAATTTCAACAAGCCGTGGGTGAGGATAGCCGAGCACAGCCACGTCCTGAATCTTCGGATGTTTCCTGAGCACATCCTCAATCTCTGCAGGGAAGATGTTCTCACCGCCCCTTATGATAAGGTCCTTTGCCCTGTCAGCAAAGAAGATAAAACCCTCTTCATCCTTATAGGCAAGGTCGCCTGTATGGAGCCATCCATCCGTGATTGTTTTGGCTGTCATCTCTGGGTTAAAGGCATATTCCTTCATGAGACGAGGGCCTTTGAGTAAAAGCTCTCCAACTTTACCAGGGGGTAGTTCATTCCCTTTGTCATCCACAACTATAGCTTCCATGAATGCTGTTGCAATACCAATGGAGCCTGGTTTTCTCATAATATCTTCATCATAGCAGTTTGTGAGCCCGCCGCCACCGCCTTCAGTAATACCATAGATGTTTCCGATTTTTATCTTGGGGAATATCTTCTTTGAGTCCTCGAGAAGAACGTATGGCACTGGCTGTGCGCCAATCTCAATATGGGTGAGGGCGCTCAGGTCATAATTCTCAAGTTTCACCTGTCCTGATTTTACAGCATTGATGACATCAGACCATGTGGGAACCGTATTCCACCCGCCAGTACATTTCTCATCAGCGAGGGTGCGCAGATAGAATTCAGGCTGTAATTCCATGGGCATGAGTATCTTGCCTGCTGCGATATAGCACGGAAATGAGAGGAAGAGTGTACCGCTGTGGTAGAAAGGATGAGGAGAGAGATATACACTGCTATACCCTTCGTTGTAGGTTAATGCATTACCAATACCGATAAAGAAGAGTGTCTTATGGGTATGGGAAACAGGCTTGGGTGCTCCTGTGGTTCCTGAGGTGAACATGAGTTCTGCCATATCATCCCAGTCTGTTTCAACACATACAGGTGACGGGTCGCCTTTTTCCATTATTTCCTTATAGGACGTTACTCCCTTCGGAACATTCTCGCCAAGACATATGTAGTGCTTGCAGTAATCCATGTCCTTCATGATGGGCTCAACCCTCTGGTTGAACTGCTCGCCAAAGATAAAAACCTTGCATTTCGTCACATCCGCTGCATATTTGATGTCAGCACTTGCAAAGCGGAAATTCAATGGGGTAACTGTTGCACCGGTCTTTAAAATGCCAATATAACTTGCATGCCACTCCATGCAGTTCATCATGAGGTGCACAACGATGTCGCCCTTTTTTACCCCGCATTCCTTGATGAGATAATTGGCAAGCTTATTTGCCTGTTCATCGTACTGCTTCCACGTGAGGCTTCTCCTGATTCCCTTTGATGGGTAGCTCTCAATAATAAACTCCCTGTTGGGGAATTTACTTGCATTGAGACCTGAAAACATTGCGAAATTGAATTTCATAATCCCCTCCCTTATTGTTTTGTTTTTATATCATTTTTTATATTGCTTTGCGGTTTGGTAGCATGATAAATTGAACCGTAGTTTTTGTCAATATTAAAATTATTAAAAATACAGGAGGTTTAACAATGGGCGATATCTATATACACATAGGTGAAATGCTTGCACGGAATGCCCGCATGTATCCAAATGATGTGGCGCTGGTAGAAAGGGTACCTGCAGAAAAAAAGAGGGTTGCCATTACCTGGAAACAGTTCGACGAAAGGGCGAATCAGTTTGCCAATGCCCTCATACAGAAGGGGGTGAAGAAGGGTGACAAGGTCGTCCACTTTATGATGAACTCCATTGAGTGGCTTGTCGCCTACTTCGGCATTGTCAGAACAGGTGCATGGGTGGTACCTCTTAATTTTAGGTTTACTGCAGATGATGTGAAGTACTGCTGTGATGTAGCTGAACCAAAGGTCCTTCTCTTTGATGAAGAATTTACACCACGTATAGATGCGATAAAGAATAAGCTTCCCACAGTGAAGAGCTATATCTGTTTTGGCAAAAAGATTCCCACCTATGCTGAAGATTTTCTAAAAATCCTTGACGGATCGCAACCCAGTCCAACAAACGTTGAGATAACCTTCGATGACCCCTGTGGCCTCTACTTTACTTCAGGGACAACCGGTCAACCCAAACCCATTCTCCTCACCCACAAGAACATGGTCTGTGCCTGTATTACAGAAAATGCACACCATTATCAGAAAAAAAATGATGTCTTTATCCTCATCCCCCCGCTCTACCATACAGGTTCAAAAATGCACTGGTTTGGCAGCTTTATTGTTGGTGCAAAAGGTGTGCTCCTCAAGGGCGTGGATCCTAAATGGGTGCTTGAAGCAATTAGCGAGGAAGGGGGTACCCATATTTTCCTTCTTGTGCCATGGGCACAGGATATTCTTTTAAAACTTGATAGTGGTGAGTTAAAGCTTTCTGATTATAAGCTTGACCAGTGGCGTCTCATGCATATTGGTGCACAGCCTGTGCCCCCTGCTCTCATAAAACACTGGAAAAAGTATTTCCCCAACATGCAGTACGATACGAATTACGGTCTCAGTGAGTCCACAGGTCCTGGCTGCGTTCATCTCGGCATCGGAAATGAACATAAAATTGGTTCAATTGGCAAACCTGGTTTCAACTGGGAATCAAGAATTGTTGATGAGAATGGCAAAGATGTGCCAAAGGGAAGTGTGGGCGAACTTATTGTGCGTGGCGATGGCGTTATGAGGGAATATTATAAAAACCCTGATGCCACAGCAAAGACATTGAGAGACGGCTGGCTCTATACAGGCGATATGGCAAAGGAAGACGAAGACGGGTTTATCTGGCTTGTAGACCGCAAGAAGGATGTTATTATTACAGGCGGTGAGAATGTATTTCCTGTTGAGATTGAAGACTTCCTTCATACCAATCCAAATGTCAAGGATGCGGCTGCCATAGGTATTCCTGATGAACGTCTCGGTGAGATTGTGGCAGTTATTATTGATGTTGTACCTGGCAAGACGCTTACAGAAGAGGATGTTTTAAAGTTCTGTGAGAAATTGCCCAAATATAAGAGACCGAAGAAGGTTTTCTTTGGAGAGGTGCCACGGAACCCCACCGGTAAAATAGAAAAACCAAAACTGAGAAAGAAATACTCAGGCATGGAAGAGGCATTCAAAATTTAGGACATAGGGTAAGGGGTACAGGGTGCAGGGCGGAAAAACCAAATGCTCTCTCCTGTACCCTGTACCCTGTTTTACTATGAATCCTACCCCCTTAGAAAAAAATATTCGCTACACATTCAAGAACAGAGAGCTTTTTTCAGTCGCCCTTACCCATTGTTCCTGGCTTAATAATAAGAGGGCATCACACACTTCAGATAATGAAAAACTTGAGTACCTTGGCGATGCCATTCTGAATAGCGTTATCAGTATCCTCCTGTACAAAAAATATAGAGATAAGGACGAAGGGTTTTTAAGTAATGCCCGCTCTATCCTTGTCAAACGAGATACACTTACGCACATTGCACGCGCTATCAACTTAGAACAGTTTATGTCCTACGGCAATGGTGGCACGGAAGTACCACGAGCGTCAAAAGTCCTTTCCAATATGTTTGAAGCCCTCATCGGTGCAATCTATCTTGATGGCGGTTTACGACAGGCAACCAAGGTGATCCGGCATCTCTTCAGACCCTATTTCAACGAAGGACAATTGAAAGAAAAAAATCCAAAAAACGCGCTTCAGGAACTTTCACAAAAAAAATGGGGAATACTACCAAAATACAAATTTACACGAAAAGTACGTGATGGTTTTTCTGTTGTTGTCTATGTGGGCAAAACAATGAAAGCAAGGGGCGTTGGCAAAAATAAAAAGGATGCAGAGCAGAAGGCAGCACAAAACCTCTTGGGCATCATTACACCATGACCATAATAATAGATTCTTTTTGTAACATATCTTAATAATCTGTGGCATTATCATATCCATGATTGTTCCTATTTTTTTCCCCTACCTTGGCTGCCATCACCGATGTACCTACTGTGACCAGAAATCAATTATTGGCTTTGAGAAAGGATCCGTTTTTTCTTACATAGCCCAGACATTAGATCCCTATACAAATACGGGCAAACAGATAGAGGTTGGTTTATTTGGCGGGAATATATTGGGCATTGAGTATAAAACACTAATCGAGCTCTTTTCCTATTTTGATCCCTATGAGGCCATTATTCAAAATTTTAGAATCTCTACGAAGCCTGTATCTGTGGATACGAAAACAATACATCTCCTCAAGGAGAGGCGTGTTACAATTATTGAACTTGGCATACCCATCTTTAACAATACCATTCTCCGCCATCTCAACAGGCACCATACGGTTGAGGATCTGTTTGCTGCCTATGCCATACTCAAAGATAACGGTTTTTCTGTAGCCCTTCAGGTAATGGTCGGATTACCCAACGAAACACGAGAGGACATGGAGCGCGCTACCAAACACATTATTAATCTCAATCCAGCATATTTGAGGATATATCCCCTTGTAATCTTCCGTGGCACGCCTCTCTTCAGCCAGTATGAAGAAGGTACTTTTTCTCCGGTATCCTTCAATGAAGTGCTTCTCAGGACAAGCCTCCTATACCTCTCTGCCCTTAAACATAATATAAAGGTTGTTAAAATTGGGCTTACTGCAAATGAAATCATTGAGAACAATGTTGCCGGTGGGTATTACCATCCCGCCTTCGGCTATCTCGTGAGGGCTAAAGTATTCTATGATGCACTTACATTGAAACTTGAGCAGGCAGGAAACCCGAAAAGGGTAACGGTGTTATTAAATAAAAAAGATATACCGCACCTTGTGGGTTACAGACGCTCCCATATGCACTTACTCGCACAAAACGGTGTATCAATAGAATGGCAGGCAATCGATTGTAACGAAGGGACATTTATCATTACTGTTGACGGGGGTGTGATAGAGGGCACTGTATTTGACGGCCACCCGACACTGTAAAAAATCGAATAATCAAACAATAATCGCCAGCAATCAATGACTACAATACCTTCTGTTAATTGGTCATTGATTCATACAGTTACCAGTATTCTCGTGTCAGCCCCTGTGTGCCTTCATATACAATTACCTGCCTCAATGACCGCTTTATGACTTGGGAAAAGATTTTTTTTCTGTCTATTGTCATGATTGAGGTAAGCCGTAAAAAGAATCGCATCCGGTCATTAAAACCTACGCTTCGTGGTATAGTGGTATTCAGCTGAACAAGCATCTTAATCAACCGTTCCTCATCTATTTCCCTGAAGGCCACATCTTCTATATCAAGAAGCCGGAATTGCATGCCTTCACATACAAATATATTGCAGCCTTTACAATCTTTATGAATAATATTTTTCTGGAACATACTGTGAAAAAAGCGAGCCAGTCGCTCTATTAATAGTTTGCGTTCAGGTATAATACGCTGTCCGTACTGTCTGTGAAGGTAACGATCCATTTCTTCTCCATGGGACTTCAAATCTTCCATGGCAATATACCCGTATTCAGGAAATGGGGGTCTGTACACATAAAAGGCTTGAGGGCCTAATGAATAATTCATATATGAAAGGACCACATGGTTTTTCCATGCTCTTTCCAGCCTTCTCTTGCTCTTATAATATTTTCGTATGTGGTCTGTATAGCGCTCAACCCTCACCTTTCGATCATCCTTGATAACCTCTACAGGTTCACCCTTCCCGTAATCTTCATAACCGGTAAGATACACATAGTCACCACTCAGATGAATTCTCGATGTTTCGTCAAAGGCTCGTTTTTTCTTTTTCCGTATCCACCGTCGCTTTAAACGCTGTATGTTGTCTTCCACATGGCCCCTGAGATCTGGTGCCCCATAGGCATTGAAAAACAACTCTTTTTCCTTCTCTTTTATACCGTCATATACCATGGCAAGGGCATGGGTAAGGTTTGATATTTCATCAGTGCGATTAAACAATTTTTTTATCTTCATCTGGTGAAGGTCAACAAGATAGAGAATACCATCCTTAACAAGTATATTATCCAGGTGGAGGTCATTATGGCGTATACTCGCTGACGCAAGTTTTTTGAGAAAGCTCGCAAGGAGCGTGAGGAGTACCTCCTTGTTCTTACTGGATTTGAAAAGCGTGAGAAGACTATCAGCTTCAATCCATCTCTGGATTACGTAAGAATGTTGTTTTGCGATGCCATAGCCCAGTGGTTCAGGTACGGGAATTGAAAGGGCCATGAGTCTTTTCCCGAGGGTATATTCCTTCTCACCCCTTGATACCACTTTGTTGCGTATTAGACCATAGAGTCCTTTTTCATAAAATGCTTTTATAAATATCCTTTCGCTTTGAAAAATATACTTCAGATGACTCCTTTTTAATATGTCACCGAATGAAATGGTCTGTATGAAATCGGCAAACGCAGGATTATCTATAAACCATTCTATATTGTCTTTTTGTATGATAGTCATAGGTTGTCAAGAATCTCTGCTACTTTTGGCCCCCATACCGTAAGGGAAAATTTTTCTTCCACTGTATGACGAGCATGTTGCCCTATTCTTCTCCGTAACCCAACATTTCCGGCAAGCTCTATGATTGTATTCCGCCACTCTTCCTGTGTCTGAACCAAAAAACCATTTATACCATGACTGATAATATCTCGGGCAACACCAAGGGGATGGGAAATCGAAGGCAGGCCTGCTGCCATGTACTGGATGAGTTTCAATCCGCATTTACCTTTTGACCATATGTCCTCACGCAATGGCATCATACCCACATCAAATCCTAACAGTAATCTGTTCTCTTTCTCCTTCTTCCATTTCTCAAAATAGATATTGTTACCAACAAATGTGGGTTCTCGATCAGCAATAATACAAAACCGTATGGTGTCTACGGTGGCAAGGGATAGCATTAGTTCTTGTATATCTGAGAGATACTGGAGTGTAGAGCTACTACCCATCCAGCCAACCACGCAAACAGGGTGTTCTTCATGAACTTTGCCCTCGTATTCGCCAGTGTCAACTACCGTTGGCACATAGTATACCTGATGTGTCTTGTACTTCTGTGCTTCGTGCATCAGAAAATAATTACCGCACAAAAGGGCATCGGCATGTTCTGCCATGAGCTTAAACTTTTTCCTCCTTGTTGTGCTTTCCCCACGTGTTCCATACATCACTGCATCATCAAAATCAAAAACGATTCTCGTTGCCAGCTTCCTGAGTAGGGCAAGCTTTAAGGGATCAAAGAGTATTCTCTGGATATACAGAATATCAGTATGCCGTGTTCGTTCAAGAACAGTAAAAAAATTTGCCCGTGTTGTGAGTAGTTCCACAGTAAAACCTCTTCTTTCAAGAAAAGGGAAATACTGCTGTATTCTATATCCTTGAGGATTTTCATGTGTAAGAAATAAAACCGTTTTCACTCCATCTCCTTGAGCCATCTGATAAGCAATGGTGCGCACACCTGGGTTGTGTAGTGGTCCATCACACGCTTTCTCCCTGCTCTTCCCATTTTCTCCCTCAATGCACTATCTTCAATCAGTAAGGAAATCTTGTCTATCCACTCTTTTTTTGTGGATGCCCACAAACCATTTACCCCATCCTCAACAGCATCTCTGTTTATACCAACCGGTGTGCACACAGCGGGAAGCCCAACACCCATATACTGAATAATTTTATAGCCGCACTTGCCCCATGACCACAAATCATCGAATAAAGGCATAACACCGATATCAAGCATCTGGAGATCTCCAATCTCTTTATTGAAGTCCCAGTATACTTTGTTGAGTTTTATCTGTCTCGTTTCTATGAAGGTATCACAGATAATGGTAAGCATCACACGGGCACCATATTTTTTCCCCAACGCCTCCCATACATCCTTATAACTCTCCATGTAATGGATACTGCCGTGGTCGCCAATCCACCCAATATTAACCGTATCCTTCTGTTCATAGGTTTTTGGTGTGTATCGGGTGGCATCAATAGGTGTGGGCAATACCTTCACATGTGTATGATATTGCTCTGCCTCTTTTTTGAGAAAATGATTTCCTGCAATAACGAGGTGGGAGTACTTAAGCATTCTTTTAAAGCTCAATACCCTCCTGAATGAGTATGGGTTTGGAGAGAGCGAATTTTTGAACATAATGGCATCATCAAAATCATAGACTATCTTGATGTTTGCTCGTTTAAGAAGCATGAGAACAGGTAGGGACATACGTTTACGTTGTACCAGGAGAATCGTGTTCTTCTCTATATTCTGTAAAAGGATATACCAGCCCCTCAAGCTTGATGGAAACTCAGTGACGCTCACATCTATACCCTGAGCTTTCATATAGGGCAGATACTGGAGAACCCTGTATCGGCTTGCAGCAACCTGAAATCCCTGAATCAACGCCATTATTTTCACTATTGCGTATTCCTCCGATACCTAATCAATTTTCCAAGTTATGCCTTCGCTGCTACCACAAAGATCGAGTACCCATAGTCTATACCAAGGATTCTAAAAAGGAAGTTTAAGAGATATACTTTTACAATGTACCTGTGTAGCGCATCATTGTATGAACGATAAAGCTCGACAGTTGCATATCCTGCAAGAGTGAGGAGTCCACACAACTCATCATAGGCGTAAAATGTCCTGTGTGTTACATCCCTCATAAATCGACTCGGATTGAATATGTTCGGAGTAGAGAGGATAAGTATACCGGTATCCTTCATTCTCTCCCTCAGTGTCTTCAAGAGGTCAAGCCCTTCCTGAAGAGAAAGGTGCTCTATGACTTCAAACAACATAATACAGTCAAAGCTTTCATGGATATCGTGAATATCATAGAAATCATGGTCTATGCTGCGATCAATATCCATACTTTTATAGTCTATCTGGATACCTAATTGCTCTATCTCCTCTTTAATACCCTTCATCCCTGCTCCAACATCAAGAATACTCATACCGTTTTTGAGAAATCGTTTTAAAATCTGTTTCCTTCTCTTAATAAGTGGTATATCCCATACCTCTTTATAGCGGTTATGAATTTTCTCTCTCTCCTGAAAAAGCCGGGACCACTCAATATCCATATTTTTCATGATAGACCTCTTCCATGATTTTTTCCATTCTTTCAGCATTCTTTTCTATTGTATATGTTTCAATCTTCACCCGCGCCCTGCGACCCATCTCGTCTCGTACCTGCCTGTTCAAGAGGGGGCGAATAGCAGACAATAGTCCTCCTATATCATGAGGTTCATCAATCACATAGCCTTCTTCCGGTGATATAAGTGCTGAAGCTCCATTCCAGCGCGTGGTAATAACAGGAAGGCCGGATGCCATTGCCTCCATTGTTGTGAGTGAACAGGCATCGTAGAAAGTGGGATGGGCAAGCACATGGGCATCCCTGTATACCTTCTCAGGTGTTGCGGTCTCACCAAGAAATTTCACCACGTCCTTTATGCCAAGCTCATCTATTATTCTCTCGAAACGTGCTTTCCTGCCCCGTCCCATAATAAGAAGCTTGAAATCTTTTTGTTCCTCTTTCAATTCCTTTACAGCAAGTAGGAGAGGAAAAAGGCCTTTCAGGCGGAAGTTCCCGGCAGAAAAGAGGATGGTGAAGGCGCCCTCCGGCATCTTTGCCGCTGGCTTGAATCGCCCTGTATCAACACCGTTATAGATAACATCAACTGTGTCCTTTAACCCAAAATGTTCAACCATGTGTTCCTTCACCATATCCGATATGGCAACAATCCTCTTGTAATTGCCTCGCCGAATGGGGTATTCGGCAACCCATTCCTGGAGTTTCTGGTTAAGGCTGTGTCTCAAAAGAAAGGCTCTGTATCGTCTCTCCAGCGGGTCATCATAGCTTGCAATCTCCCTCTCCATCCAGATTCGCTGCACACCCCCGTGGCTCTGATATACATCGAGTTCGAAGGTGTTTCCGAATCCAAGCATGACATCAAGAGGTAATGCCCGGGCATACCTTTGGTGTTTGAGGGCAAAGAAAAAATTTCTCAGCCATCTCGGATATGGGGTGATGTTAATGCGTACAAACTCTATGCCCTGAACCCTTATCCCCCGGGAACAAAAAACATAAACTTCATGCCCTTTTTTAGAAAGGTTTATAGCAAGGTCGTATGCGTATCTCTCTGCTCCGCCCTTTTTGGGGTCGAAGTTGTATATGGCAATACCTACTTTCACAATCTCGCACCAAATCCTATGAGTTTATTATAAAATTGTTTCAGCATCTGTGCCTGGGTTCTATAACTCCATTGTTCCTGTGCTGCCTTTTTTGCATTGCAACCAAAGTCTATTCTTACAGTGTCATTGTTAAGCAGGTATTCCATTTTTTCTGCAAGTATATGGGAATCCCATTTTACCACATACCCAGTAACCCCATCTTCAACCAGTTCAGGAAGCATACCTCTATCAGAAACGATTGCAGGCTTACCCATTGCCATAACCTCACGTAATGCACGGGCAGTGCCATCACTTCCTGCCCTCATCATGACAAAGGCATCGAATGTGGCGATTACAGAGAAGTAATCTTCGATTCTATAGCCTGCAAGGATGACATCCCTCTCAATGCCCATCTCTGCAAGGGGCTTTATGATGCTCTTTTCTATCTGGGAACTTCTTCCCAGTATGAGGAGTTTCGCATTATTCATTCGTTCCCGCACAAGCTTGAATGCCCTAAGTATTACATCATATCCCCTGTCAGGCTTCAGTCTTCCAATGACACCTATAACCCTTTCACCTTCCTTTATGCCAAGTTCCTGTCTCATATTTTTGATAGGTCCTGTATAGGGCTTCACGCCTGGCGGGATAATGCAAGTCCTTTCTTCAGGAAAATTGAATCTCCTTATGTCGTCATCCATTATCTTCCTGCTGTAGGTTACAAGACCGTCGGTACGGGAAAAAGCCCATGCATTAAAGTAATTGTACGGTGTACCATCCCGCTTGTGGTCAGTGCGCACGATAAGGGGCTTTTTCTTTAAAAACATAAAGGTACACAGTGCTGTGAAGTGGTCATGGGAAAGGTGTGTGTGGATAATATCGATACCCTTTTCATTTACATAGGCTTTGATATGCCGTATATCAAGGAGCCAGTCCTTTGGAGAGAAATATCTATTGAGCCGAAACCCGTCATACAAGGGTATGTTCCTCTGTGCTGCCTCTTTTTCCACTGTTCTTTCAGGAAAATCCATCGGCGTCTTTCGATAGGCAAGTGTAACATGGAGGCCTTCAGTATGCAGCGCCTCGCACAGTGAGACAGTGGGTTCAGCAGGGCCTGTCCACTTCCAGTCACTGAAAAGATGGAGAATCTTCATTGTTTGTAGAACTTACGTATCTCCTCGCAGATGTAGAGCACCTCTTCCTCCCTTAACGAGGGGTACATGGGGAGGGAGAGTATTTCCCCGGATGCTTTTTCAGCAACAGGGAATGTGCCTTTTGTATATCCAAGATGGTGGTATGCTGACTGCAGATGGATGGGCGTCGGGTAATGAATGAGCGTTGAAACACCCCGTTCATTGAGATATTTCATGAGTGTATCCCTTTTCTCTGTCCTCACAACAAAGAGGTGGTACACATGGTGAGCCCATGATTCCTCATGGGGAAGGCGTAGAGGAGTCTCTTTGAGTGCATCCGTATATAATCTGGCAATCTGTCGTCTTCTCTCATTCCATTCATCGAGTTTCTTGAGCTTGAATCTGAGTATTGCTGCCTGGAGTTCATCGAGCCGCGAATTGAAACCCTCTATGGTATGGACATGTTTTGCTGTCTGACCGTAATTACGGAGCATCAGTGCCTGATTATAAACATCAGGAGAGTTTGTAACAACCATCCCTCCATCACCATAGCATCCGAGGTTCTTGGTTGGATAAAAACTGAAGGCTGCTGCATCGCCGAAAGTGCCAACCTTTTTCCCTTTATACAGGGCGCCGTGTGCCTGACATGCATCCTCCAGGACCTTGACCCCGTATTTACGGCATACATCGAGGATTTCATCCATGCGGCATGGATGTCCATAGAGATGCACAGGAATGCAGAGCTTTATCCCCTTTTGTTTCTTGAGAACTTCCTCCAATCGCTCAGGGTCCATATTGTATGTTTCATTTTCTATATCACAGAGTTCCGGTAGTAAACCCTGCACGGAGAGTGCCATGACAGAGGCTATGTATGTATTCGGTGTTGTGATAAACTTATCTCCTGCTGTAACCCCGCAGGCAAGCCCACCTATGCGTATGGCATCTGTTCCATTTCCAACACCGATGGCATAGCGAGTGCCGATATAGGCGGCAAATGCGTGTTCGAAGGCTTCCCCTTCCCTGCCGAGTATATATTCTCCACGGGAAAGGATATTTTCAAAAATCTGGACAAGGTCTTTTTTGATGTCCTTATGGTCCCTCTCGAGATCAAATATCTTGACATTCATCACCAGTATTCCCTCTTGTATTTTCTATAGAACTGCACTGTTTTGCGAATTCCCTCCTCCAGCGATGTCTTCGGTTTCCATCCCACAATCTTTTTTATCCGGGAAATATCAGCATAGTAGTCTCCTGGCTCTACCTCTTTGCGTTCAGTTGTAAACTCTGTAAATTGTGGTGTGCCGCTTCCTGCAATGCGGGCAATCTTTTGCGCCAGCTCTATAAAGCTCACAGGCACACCTGTTCCCACATTGAATACCCTACCATAGGCTCTATCAGTCGTGGCAACCATAATCAGACACTCTACAAGGTCATCCACATAAATAAAATCACGGAGAATTCTCCCGTCTCCAAATACAGGGATTGGCTCATTATCGATTGCCTTGCGTATGAACCAGTTGAAGACACCGTACTCGTCGTGCATCATGTGATGGCGTGGACCGTAGGTATTTGTTATGCGGAGGCAAACACCCCGAATACCATAGACATCGTGGTAGACAAGGACCATCTTTTCTGCTGTCAGATTGGTGACTGCATAGATGCCTTTGGGGTTTGTGGGATGGTCTTCGTCAACAGGGAGTTTCACACTCGAGCCGTATTCACCCCGTGTGCCTGCGAAAATAACCCGTGCGTTCCGGTTGTGGTGTTTCAATGCTTCGAGGAGCACGAGCGTCCCCTTGCAGTTTATATCAAGGTCCTGGACAGGGTTGCGCATGCTGTCCACATGATTCACCTGGCCAGCAAGGTGGAATATATAATCCTTCCCCTTTACAAGATGGTTCATGGAGAGTTCATTGCGGATATCGGAAAAATTGACCTTCACCTTATTCTCTACTGGTCTGATATTGAAGAGATTCCCTCCCTGACGGGGAAGCATATTGTCCACTATGGTAACATGAGCGCCCTTCTTCACAAGCTCAATGCAGAGGTTGCTTCCAATAAAACCAAGACCACCTGTGACAAGTACCTCTTTACCCTTCAATGTCTCTTTCTTTTTCATCTTGTCTCTCCATTTCCCATAGCTTTGCATGCTTCATGAATACATAGTACATGGTGGATGCAATGATAATAAGGCCTGGTATGCCATCAAGGAAGCCCATTTTGAAAATATAGTCCCTGAAGAATCGATAGATGGGCCTGCCTATCATATTGATGAGGTGAAAATGTCTGCCCGATGAATGGAGATCTTCTGCAAAGGCACGGGAATATCGTTCCACTGTATGTATCTGATGGGATGTATCCATATAGGGAGTATGCATATACTTGTTCTTCAGTCGCCCCACCTTTCCGTCAACAAAGACCTTTGCGTGGATACCACCCTGCCATCCTCCTCTGTCTTTCCGGTAGAGGCGTATCTCCTCATCAGGATACCACCCGCCATACTTTATTTCACGACCAAGATATATGTTTCTTCTCTCCACAATAAATCCATCATAGGAAGGGTCTCCATTCAGAGCGTCTTCTATCTCCTTTTTGAGTTCCTCTGTCAGCCACTCATCGGCATCAATGAAAAGCACCCATGGATGCGTGCATTGATCCTGGGCAAACTGGTACTTATCTCGCTGGCTGTCTGTGTCAAATTGAAAAATCCTGTCCGTATATCTCTGGATGATACTGAGTGCACCATCTGTACTGTGGGAGTCTACAACCACAATATCATCCACCCATCCGGATATACTCATGAGCGCCCTTTCTATGGTCTTTCCATTATTGAGGGTAATCATATACACAGATAAGGGTAATGATGACCTACTATGTTGATGTGATTGTGGATAGTCGTTATTCTTCGTCCCTACCATAGAAATATGCGTTACATTACACCAAAAAGTCCTTGAAATCAAATAGATATATGAATTCTCCGGCCCTGCACACCATCGTGATTCTGTAATGCGAGGATATCGTACACACGCTATGAGAGTTCTTTGATGGTTTCAATAATCGTTGTAGTGGAATGGTCTTTTGGATCCCCCACTATGGCAACTTTCCCGCCATAGGATTGCACTATATTCTTTTCCGGTACTGTCTCCTCAGTATAGTCTGTTCCCTTTGCATGGATGTGGGGTTTTAATGTGAGGAGAAGGGTTTCGACGGTAGGTTCTTTAAAAAGTATCACATAATCAACACACCCGAGGGCAGCAACGATTTCTGCTCTCTCTTGTGCAGGGGTCACCACCTGTTTGCGTTTTCCAAGACTTGTGGCAGAGGAATCATCATTAACACCCACAACAAGAATATCACCCAGGGCTTTTGCAGCCTGAAGGTAGCGCACATGTCCTACATGAAGGATATCAAAACAGCCATTACCAAAAACAATGGTCTTCCCTTCCTTTTTCTGCTGTTCAATAATTTTGTTCAGGTCAGAGAGCTTTTCTATGATGTGTCCCATATACCCTCATTGCTTCTTTCAATTCATCCACAGTGACCGTTGCCGTACCCCGCTTCATGACCACCACTCCTGCTGCAACATTGGCAATGTGGGAGGCTGTGTAAAAATCTGCTCCACTGGCAAGGGAAAGGGCAACGGCTGCACAGACTGTATCACCAGCGCCAGTAACATCAGTAACATCATCCTTGCCAGATATAGGGATATGGTAGATTCTGCCATTGTCTAAAAACAGGCTCATGCCTCTATTGCCTCTTGTAATTAGAAGGGCAGAAAGATCCATAGACCCCATGATGGTTGTGCCTACTTCTTCTATATCGTGTGTTTCATCAAGAGAAGAGAGGCGATACGCCTCCCCTTCGTTCGGTGTAATAATGGTCACTCCCTTAAAGGCCTGGAGGTTATATCGCGAATCACCCACGACAACCGTATGTTTTGCGATTGCTCTCATGAGGTCTATGACCTCCTCGGTGACTGCACCGTGGCCATAGTCAGATACCACAAAGGCATCCATCGAAGATGCTACCTCTTTGACTCTCTTGACAAAGCGTTTCTGTTCCTGTCCTGATATCTCTCGTACCATATCTTTGTCTATCCGTATCACCTGCTGCTTTGATGTATGGGTGTCTCCTGCAAGAATCCGTGTCTTTGTAATGGTCTCACCTCTATACCGCATAATACCATCGGTTGTAATATTCTTATATTGAGCAAAATATTCCATTAACCTGTTGCCGATAGTATCCTGTCCAATAAATCCTATGGGATAAACATGGGCACCAAGGGCTAAGAGGTTGTTGATTGTATTGCCTGCACTTCCTGGATAGAGCCGCTCCCCTTCATATTTCACAACAACCACAGGCGCTTCCCGTGAGAGCCTGTATGGCTTTCCAAAAATATAAATATCTGCAATGATGTCGCCAACAACGCAGACCTTCTTTCCCTTGAACCTCTCAATCAATGCCATTGCATTTTTAACACGGTTAGGGGTTGTAACACGTGCACCCTTGGCTCCTTGAATCCTTGCATCATGCTTTTTACCTTTTATTTTCAAGTATCTCCTCCACCATTGTAAATACTTCTTCTGGCTTTATCTCTCGCAAACACTCGTTGTTTTTATCGCACTCTTTTTTATTACAGGGTCTGCATGGTACATTCTTTTCGATAGCATGAATATATGAACTTGGATAGGCAGTGTAGCGATTATCCATGGGGCCCAGTAACACAATGGTTGGTACTGAAAGAGCTGCTGACATATGTCGGGGACCCGTGTCATTGCTCACCACAAAGGATGCACGGGAAAGGCACACTTTCAACTCCCGCATATCAAGCATTTTTATGTTCACCTGTTCCTTGTTTTTCACCCCATGCATCACCTTCAGGGCAGTACCTTCACCGTCTCGTGCAGGCACCATGTAAATGGGTATACCCAACCGCTCTGCAATCATATCAGCAAGAACAGAGAAATGATACGCAGGCCAGCACTTGGATGAACCATAGTGGGCATCTACAATAAATACACCATAGGGTTTCTTCATATCAGTATGGACTTCATCAAACTTTCTCTCCTCATCATCGGTAACCATAAGCACTGGTGCATCAAGTGACCGTGTACACCCCAATGCATCAATAATCTTCAGGTAATGTTCAACTGTGGATTCAGGCTCATGGGTATCTGGTATTTTTGTGGTGAGCATGAATCCTCTCTTATTCCGTGCATAGCCAATCCTCTCTTTAATGCGCAGGTTATAGAAAAGTAATGCAGAACGAAAGGAATGGGGAAGGATAATACTTCGTTTGAATTCTGTTCTTTTCAGTTCCCCGACAACATCAAAAAAGGAGACAATGCCTCTTCCATCATAGGGCACAAACCGGTCAAAAAGGTCCAGACCATTATAAATATGGACCGCATAAGGCTTTCCCACACCCCATAACTCGCCGTGGACATAGGACCGTAAGCCATGGAGAAAAGGAACTGCCATGACCATGTCTCCCAACCAGTTAGGCAGATAGACTATCGTCCTTCCAGTCACTCTTCACACCCATAAAAGGATTATATTTTACTGCGTAGTAGACATTACCTCCCTGTTCCATCTCCTCATCCAGTGCATGCATGAGTTGGGCAAAATGGTCTCTCTCGTGCACCCACAGACCCTCATCTGCCATCTCAACCTGCTTCAGGAGTTCCCTATACTTGCCTTTCTTATCCATATTGCCATAACCATTGATAAAGAGACAGAAGAATCTTTTCAGTTTGTCTATGAGGAGATTCACATCCTCCCCGAGTATCATACACGTTTCATCAGTAAAGTTGTCGAGGGTTCTCATCTTTTCAAAATCAATCTGTCCTGACCTTTCTGCAATTTCATACGCCTTTGTTCCCACAAAAGGGAAGAAGAGGGACCACCGAATCCGTCCTGGCTGTACCTTTGCAAGTAGTTCCACTGTTGCCATAATGTCTGTTTGCTCTTCATGGGGTAATCCTATCATAACAAAAGCAGATGTGTGAAGCCCTGCCCTGTGAGCCACATGAAAGGCATTTTCGATATCCTTGTTTGTCATAAATCGCCGCAATACGTTTCTCCGTATACGGTCGCTTCCACTCTCAAGACCAAATTTCACTATCCTGCACCCTGCCTCTTTCAACGTATACGCCATATCTTCATCAAAAATGCGCGCATGGGCATTACACACAAAACCTATATCAGTAATCTGTCTGTATGCCCGGGAGAATTCATGCAGCCATTCCCGGTCAAAGGTAAAGATATCATCATCAAATATGAACATCTTTATGTTCCTGTAGTGTGAGAGCAGGTATTCGATCTCGTATATCATCTCCTCCACTGTATGCCGTCTGAGATAGAGTCGGGGAAGGTGGCCATGCTCTTTATAGAGCTCCATAATCTTATGGTTGAGGCAATAGGTGCACCTGAAGGGGCATCCGCGGGAGGCAAGGAGTCCAACCCACCCATCCTTTGCATCTATCATCTGCTGAAAATCGAAGATATCATAATCTTTAAATGGTAGCTGGGTAATGTCAATGTATGGCCTGAGCGGTTCAACAATAACCCTGCCCTTTTCCCGATACACAAAATTTTTAATACCCTCAGGATTCCCCTGCTGGAGAAACTCAAGGAATGCCTCTTCTCCTTCACCAATACAGAGGTAGTCAATCGCTGCCTCTTGCATGGTTGCGTGTGGATCCATTGTTGGGTGGATACCACCAAATACTATGGGTACAGGCAGATAACGCTTGATATCCTGAGCAATCTCAAGGGCATACTTGTATTGATTCGTAAGAACAGAAATACCGATCACGTCAGGATTGATGCGTTTAATATCCCGTTTTATCCTTTCCTTATCAAGCGGGTAGCCCAGCTTTTCATTGACATTTAAGAGGTGTGTCTCAATGTCATATTTCTTCAAAAGTCCGGACATGTAGGCAATACCATAATTGAAGCCAATCTGTGCATTGAGGTTCGGGTATATAAAAAGGACTTTCATAAGAGCTTTTGCTGTCTTTGTAATTTTTTTACTGCTTCAAAGACTTCGTCAACAGTTATGGCATCAAGGCATATCCGCTCCTGGCACTTTTTATTCTTGCAGGGACTGCATGGTACAGACTTTCGAACGATTACATGGGGTGAACCATAGGGCGCGTTTATGGAAACATCTGTTGGACCAAAGATGGCAACAACGGGCTTTTTTGCCAGTGATGCGAGGTGCATAACACCCGTATCACCACCAATGTACATTACTGCTTTTTGCAACAGGGCAAAGAGTTGTGGGATTGTGGTGGGACATGACAGCAATACATTATCACCTGCTATACGTTTAATGTGCTCTGCTTCTTTCTTTTCACCCGGACCCCAGAGTATGAGCACATATGCGTTATAGGCCTCTCGGATTCGTTGGGCAAGCTCAGCATACCGATCAAGGTGCCACCGTTTGAATGTACTCCCCTTGCTCGAGAATGGGTTCAATGCAAAGAGCGGTGCCTGTATACCATTCTCAGAAAGAAATTGCTCTATGTATGCATGGGCATGGGACGGTATGACAGGAAGTATTTCAGGGGGCTTTTCATCTATACCAAGGGCCTGTGCTATGAGCATGTTTCTTGCCACCTTATGGATACGTCTATGTTCCCCCTCTATTTTCTCATCATAGAAAAGGTGGCTCTTCTCTTTTGCATAGGTCTTGCCAAACCCGATGACCTTTTCCCCTCTCACAATGGTTGAGAGGCCTGCACTCTTTATAATGCCGTGGAAATCTATGACAAGGTCGTACTTCCTTTTTCGCAGGCGCTTTATAAATTCCTGCAGTTCCTTTGCCACACCAATGGATTTCCCTTTCTTTAGTCCCCTGACTATGGAATGGCGGGGAAACTGGATGACTTCATCGATAAAGGATTGGCACGCTAAGAATTCTGCCACCGAACCCTCAACAAGCCAGGATATGTGTGTATTACCAAATCTCTCCTTTATTGCTTTCACTGCTGGCATGGCCATGAGCACATCCCCAAGAGAACTGAGCCTGATCACAAGGATACTACCTGGGACAGACATCATGTAATATTGTGAGGAGACGGGGAGGGATGACAGCGGGCTTTCGATTGCTTGAAATGCATATGTGCTTTGTGTGTCCTTCAACGATGAGACTTCCATCCTTATAAATCTCATAGTGGAAAGTAAGGCCCCGTGATTGCCAGCTGGAGACAGATGTTCTTACAATAAGAAGGTCATCATAGGTGGCAGAGTTATAATATTTGATATCCATTCCCACCACAACAAGGTGGTACCCTGTCTCTTCAAACTCCCTGTACGTAAATCCTTGTGACCGCATAAATTCGCTTCTGCCAATTTCAAAATACACAGGGTATGTGCCGTAGTAAATAATACCCATCCGGTCTGTGTCTGCATAGCGTACCCGTACAGGCGTTTCGCTATACACTGATTTTCCATGACCATGTTTGTGTGTGTGGTTCATGTTAGAGGGCCCTCAGGAATTCGGGTCTCAAAAGGGACGGGTCTCGTTGACGCAGTACATGGTCTATTGCTTTCAAAACCTTCTCCTTTTCTTCAGGCAACCATGCCTTGATGGGAAGGTAGTTCGATGCATGATTTGATGCAAAAAACATATGTGTGGGGTTTGTATTCTCTATCATAATCTTGAGTTCTTCAAGAAGCATGTAGGGATCCGGTACTTTGAATGTACCTTTCTTGACCTCTTCTGCAAGGGGAGTGCCAGGGACAATAATGACACTCAATGCACCTGTATACTCGGGGTCAATTCTGCTTAAAAACTTTCCTGTCTCCTCAGCATGGATTTTGCTTCTCTCCACACCACCAAGGCCGAGGAGCACAGTAACAGAGAGAATGATGCCTGCTTCCTTGATCCTGTGCGCTGCCTCTGCTGTCTTATCAAGGGTTGTGCCTTTACACACCCTGTCAAGAACAACCTGATCCCCTGATTCAACACCCAGATAGACTATACCCACACCAAGCTTCTTAAGCTCTTTCAACTCTTCCACAGACTTTTTCAAAATTGATTTTGTGTTCCCGTAAATGCCGATGCGTTCGAGCCTGGGAAAGGCATCCCTGATGCGCTCAAGGAGCGGCACAAGCATCTTCTGGGGAATAACAAGGGCATCGCCGTCAGCAAGGAATACCTTCTTGATGTACCTGGCAAACTGCTTTGCCTCCTGGATGTCTTCCGTGACCTCTTCGAGTGTTCTTACTTTGAATTTCTTGTCTTTATAGGAACCACAAAAGGTACACTTATTGTGGGAACACCCAACAGTAACTTGCAATATAAGACTGTCTGCCTCGCTTGGAGGTCTGTAAATAGCGCCCTCGTACCTCATTTTTCAATCCTGTATACCCTCTCCCCTTCTCTGACAAAACCGTATTTTTGTCGCACCACCTCTTCAAGGTAGCGGTCATCCTTCTGAAGCCTGTTTATCTCTTCAGTAAGCTGGTAATTCTCCTTTTCAAGTTTTTTTATCGTAGCATGAATTGTCTTTATTTCTTTCTTCAACATAATATAACTAACAATGCCGCCTTCGGCAAACAGGATATGAAAGAAAAAGGCACCTGCAAGAATCAGAAGACCGTAGCGTCGTATGTATTCTCCCTGCATCAATAGTAATCATAACGGCATGGCATTAAAATGTCAACCCCTATGACTGTCTAACTCATGAAAAGAAAAGGATTAATAATAGCGATTGCGCGGATGACGGGTCTATTTCTTTGTAATAATCTCTAAGCTCATCTCCCCGCCAAAGGCCTCTTCAAGGGCCTGTTGCAGGTTTTGCGCATCCTCTTTTGTTTCACATTCCACAACCAGCTCCCTGTCATCGAGGACTTTAAGTTTTCCGTATCTCTTTACAACATCAATCACCTGGACAGGGTCTACTGTAACCCACCCTTTCATTCTCTTTACAAGTTCCTCTCCATTGAATGCCCGCGCAATGGTTAGGTCAACGTTTCTTTTCTTTGCCTCCCATCCTACGAGCGCAGGCTGCACCACCATTGGCGTTACCGGGTCATGCATGGCTGCACATCGAAACCACAACTTTGCCCTCACCATACCTCTCTCCATTAAAGTATTTTCAAAAGTAACTTAATGGTTTTGTGCTTTAATGTCAAGCCACCAGAATCTATCCCTTGACAAGGAACAGTCTCTCCGTTATCCTTCACATTAACATCCATCAGGAGGAAAAGTATGGAATTATTAAAAGCCATAAAGGAAAGAAAGAGTATCAGGGCATTTCTTTCAACCCCTGTACCCAGAGCAATGGTTGAAGAAATACTCACCTGTGTAATACAGGCACCTTCAGCTATCAATTTACAGCCCTGGGAATTTACTGTTGTAATGGGTGAAGAGAGGGAAAGGCTCAGCCGGAGGCTCATCAAAGCCTATAGAGAAAAGAACATCTCCTGCAGCCCCGGCAACGTAAAACCACTGGCTGATACTTTTAATAAAAGAGGTATCGAATCTGTACGATTAATGACCCCCTATATAGAAAAGATGGGTTTTGCCTTTGATGCCTTCATCAATGAAGGGAGCTGTAATTTCTACGGAGCCCCTGTGGCAATTATCCTGACCCTTGATAATGCATTCTCACAAGCACGTTTGGTTGATATAGGCATCGCTCTTGGGTACCTTGTTCTTGTGGCAAAAGATTATGGTCTTGGCACCTGTCCCATAGGCCTCATCAATGCCTATGAGGATGACATAAAGGATGTGCTTAATATTCCTGACCATAAGGATGTGGTTATAGGTGTTGCCCTTGGCTATCCTGATTTAACAAATCCTATCAATGAATTCAAATCGCCCCGTGACGGGCTTGAGAACTTTGTGCGCTGGTTTGATTAAAAGGACAATCCCCTCATTTACTCCTGTCTATGGGCACAGGCACAACATTCCAAATATGTTCAGCGTATTCCCGAATTGCCCTGTCACTGGAAAATTTTCCTGAACGGGCAACATTCAGGATTGCCATCTTCGTCCACTTCTCTTCGTCCCCATACGCCATTGCCACTTCTTCCTGGCAGCGGATATAGGAGGCATAATCAGCAAGAACAAAATACTGATCCTTGTTTAACAGGGCATCAACGATAGGATAAAAAAGGGAGGTATTATCTCGAGAAAAGAAACCCGTTTGAATCTGGTCTATGGCACGCTTTAATTCTTCATTCTCCTCATAATAGATGCGGGGATTATAGGTAGCATGCATTGCCATAATCTCCTGTGCTCTGTGGCCAAAGAGGAAGAAATTCTCTTCCCCCACTTCTTCTCGAATTTCTATGTTGGCACCATCGAGGGTTCCGATCGTCACAGCGCCATTGAGCGCATACTTCATGTTCCCGGTGCCTGATGCCTCAAAACCTGCGGTTGAGATTTGCTCTGAGAGTTCAGCAGCAGGTATAATCTCCTGGGCAAGAGTTACACTGTAATTGGGTACAAAGACCACCTGGAGCTTTTTACGCGCCACAGAATCTGCTGCAATTGTTGCTCCCACATTATTTATAAGCTTGATAATGAGTTTACAGATAAAGTAACCCGGTGCAGACTTTCCAGCGAACATGATTGTCCTCGGTATAAACGTTTCATCAAGCTTTCCTTCCCTGATGCGATTGAAAAGTGTGATGGCATGGAGAACATTGAGGAGTTGCCTCTTGTATTCATGAAATCTTTTTGTCTGACAGTCAAGGAGAAATCGGGTCTGAAATGATAGGTGGCATGATTTTGTCAGATACGTTGCAAGGGCTTCCTTGTTTTCTCTCTTTACCTCCCGAAAACGTCGGCGAAATTCACTATCCTCTGCAAGGGGCTCAAGTTTCTTAAGCTCTTCAAGATTGAGTGTCCATCCATCTCCTATGGCTTCTGTAATGAGACTCGAGAGACGGGGGTTTGCCTGGAGCAGCCATCGTCTATGGGTAATACCATTGGTCACATTCGTAAATTTTTCTGGCATCATAGTATAAAAGTGATGAAACACGTGCTCTTTGAGAATATCTGAATGAATCTTCGATACCCCATTTACTGTACGGCTTCCTACAATAGCAAGGCGTGCCATATGGATTACCTGCTTACCATTGCCTGTTATAATTGACACCTTTTCCTGGTCTTCCCTGCCTTGAAAATGTTCCTTAACCTGTATGAGAAACCTCCGGTTAATCTCCTGAATAATCTGTAAATGGCGTGGCAATAGCCGTGCAAAGAGGTCTTCAGGCCATGTCTCAAGGGCTTCTGGCAAAATGGTGTGGTTGGTATATCCAAGGGTTTGTGTTGTAATCTTCCATGCCTCATCCCATTTTATGCTTTCCCTGTCCACAAGGATCCTCATGAGTTCTGCAATGGCAAGGGCCGGGTGTGTGTCATTGAGCTGAATCACTGTTTTATTCGGGAAATCTTTATATGTAAGGTGAAATTTCTTGTATCGCCTGATAATATCTCGCAACGTTGCACTCACAAAGAAGTATTGCTGTTTCAGCCGGAGTTCCTTGCCTGCCAAAGATGCGTCATTGGGGTAGAGTACTTTTGATATATTTTCGCTATTATTTTTATCCTCCACTGCCTTTATGTAGTCCCCACTGTTAAAGTATTCAAGGTTGAATTCCCGTGTAGATTTTGCTGCCCAGAGGCGTAGTGTATTAACTGTTTCATTATGGAAACCAGGAATGGGATAATCGTATGCCATTGCCATGACATCTTCGCCTCCAACCCAGTCCATACGTAACCGCCTGTTGTCCCCATCAACTGTCTCTACCCTGCCATAGAATTTTACAGGATAGAGCAATTCCGGCCTTGGGAATTCCCATGGGTTTCCATATCTGAGCCAGTTGTCAGGGGCCTCTACCTGATATCCGTTCTGAATTCTCTGAGTAAATATTCCATATTCGTAGCGAATACCATACCCATAAGCAGGGTACTGTAATGTTGCCAGTGAGTCGAGAAAACATGCAGCAAGCCTTCCCAGACCACCGTTACCAAGACCTGCATCAAACTCATGCTCAAGGAGGTCTTCATAAGAAAGGCCGAGAATGTTTATGGCTTTACTGAATTCATCAGAAATGCCAAGATTCATGGCATAATTTGCTAAAAGCCTTCCAAGAAGAAATTCAAGAGATAGGTAGTAAATCCGTTTTGCGTTTGCATAATAGTATTGTTGCTGAGTCTTTATCCACTTTTCAGAAAGGGCGTGGCGTATTGAAAGGGCAGCAGCCTGGAGTTTATCCTTCGGCGTTGCAGAATACATATCCTTGGCAAGTTCATGGATAAGGTGGTCAATGAGGGATTTGTGTAAAACAGGTACCTTCTCTGCCACGTGTACCCTCCTCTGTGAGAATAAACACTATTAGAATACACCTCTCAGCAGGTGAATGACAATAAAAAACATGAGGTTTTTTGCCCGCCTTCTTTCTCCCGTCAAAGGCAGGCAGATGATTTTTTATTATAATATTAAATCAGCCCAGTTTTCAAAAGAGTTATCCTTCCTCTTACCTGTGGGTGTCCGGCCTAAACGGGGGGCTAGTACAGAGAGTTAACCATTTTCTTTTACCCAATTATACGGTAAGGCTAGTACGAATCCATGATGGTTTGGCTATGGTTTGAAGATTATAACATAAATCATCCCCATAAGGGGCTTAAGATGAGATCACCGCGGGAATACAGGATGATGCAAAATAAGTTAGAGAGGTGTCCGGTTTGACGTGGGCAACTCCAAAACTCAGGAAAATGAACCTTAGACAGCAAACGCAACCAAGACTGCTCTGCCCGAAAGCTCGAATAGCTTTAGATACTTGTGTCGAAAACACAGAACAAGCCGGGTCTTGCTTTTACTCAGCCCGTAGTTCATCTTGCAGAAACTCTATTACTTTTGGCCATGAGTCGGCAGCGGCTGCGGCTGCTCCCTCGGGAGTACCACCAAGACCTTCCCACACACCTACCGTAGGCAGATAGAACTGGCGCAGGGTAGTGGGATAATACGGGTACGGGACGAGCATATGCCCGCCGTTATCATAGGACAGGAGCTTGAAAGTACGATGATGGTTATGGGCTTTGAGCCGTTCTATGGAAATTTGGGACAACACATCTGATGGCCAGACTCCGTCCCCTGGATTACCGATAAGCAGGAATGCAGCTTTGGAGTTTTCTACTTTAATCGTGGCTGCCGGTATGCGGTCCTGCTGCATTTTTAGACTCTTTAGAAAGAAAGGAGCATTAAGATAGGGGGTCTTCTTTTCTTTCGCTTCTTGAAACAGTCGCTCCGATTCCGCATCGGTCATGTACAGCAGGTAGGGAAATGGGCTACCCCGATATGTCCAGGCCGGGGTGTCAATTATCATGAAAATTAGTCCGTTTTTTTCACCAATTTTAGTCCACCCATTGTTTTCATAAACCTTTACCTTTTAATTCTTTTCATGTTTTTCATTGCTCCTTCTTTTTACCCATCATTTC
>Ga0272448_1001185_pt1 | contig 36400 bp, 31 predicted proteins | sample YNPCB0191_FD_202220 | JGI IMG/M metagenome (GOLD analysis project Ga0272448, IMG submission 202220) | Hot spring sediment microbial communities from Yellowstone National Park, WY, United States - YNP-CB-019-1 | ecosystem: Environmental > Aquatic > Thermal springs > Hot (42-90C) > Sediment...
CCGTGGCCGGCAGGATTTGCGGCCCGTCGGAGAGGGCAGCAAGGGCTGGCTGGAGCGCTGCGAACGGGTTCATGACCCACCCCCTTCGGCCAGCCTGTACCGCGTCCCGCGGCCGGTCTGCTCGATTAGCCCTTCGCCGACCAACTGGCGGAGCAGCGGGCGAAGCTCGCTTGCGTCGATCCCCGTGGCTGCGGCAATCTCCCCCGCGCTCAGCTCCGCGCCATCCCCCAAGGCTGACACGATAGCCTCAATGCTACCGGCCGCCTCCGCTCCATCCTCATCGGCTTCGTCACTCCCGACGTCCGCTTCCCTTGCCTCGCGCAGGTCAGCCTTCGTCAGCTCGCGGTAACTCTCGCGGATTTCCGCCAGTTGTTCATCGTTGATGCCGTATATTCGCGCCGTCGCACGGTCAAGCTGCGATTCGAGTTCGTCGACATTTTTACCTGATCGAACAGCCTCGTGTAGCTGACGCGCGAGTGCCGATATTTCTACACATGCTGTCTTGGCTGGCTCCCAAGGGGGCAAAGACACGTATTGCCCAATATGCGTGCTAAACTGCGTCGGCACAGTGTAGGAAATGGCAATGAATCCCAGGATGGTGCTGTTCAGTAACCCACACAGATAGTAGGCTTCGTCAGCGCTGGACGCTGGAATGAGTACCAGTTTGTGATCCGGAATCACCACTCGCTTCCGTGAGGGGCCGACAACGGCACACTGAAGTGTCGTGCTAATCTCTCGAAAGACAACTTTATAGTCTGTAAACGTGTAGGGACCAACGTTGAACATGGAGTAGAAAGGCCCCGTCTCAATAGTCCGCCCGCCCTGTCGCCGAGTAAAATAGCGTTTAAAGATACCGGATTTCTTCAGCTCTTCTTCGAACTGACGCAGGTAACTATACGTGCGCGGGTAGCTCCCCTGCATTTCCCGTTCTGGAATGGCAGACAAACCAGCGTCAGGTCGATGGGTGACGATGATCTGCAAAGAAGGCTCCGCGGTCCATCGCCTGACGTCCCTGCCCCTCAGCAGGGGGTACAGTAGGTCCGGTTCAATGTCCGTCGTGAGTTGTCGAACGTGCCTGTGTGCACCATGAGTGTAGTTCCGAATCACCACCCTGCCATCTGGCCGCTTATGGAGGCACTCGACCCAGAAGATGCCGTTGATGCTAGCCGTGATGCCCTTGCGCGGGGTTACCTCACTTGGCGAGCAGATGTGCCGGACTGCTTCAATTGCCGTCTTTCTGCCGCTCAGCCAAGCTGAGGTATTATCCTGGGGGTCGACCGGCAACGCACAGTGGTCCAACCGTCGCAAACGGCCAAGCACCTCAGCGAGAGCAGCCGATGGCTCCACCCCTCCACGTTCGACCTTTTGCCAGACCGAGTAATTGATCGGGTAGGCAGTTGCTTGACCTCGTTTGACGTAGAATGCGGCCGTGCGGTTGCTGGCTCCCTCGAATGGCTGGAAGTCTGAGAAATCTTCCACCCGAAGCACCCTCAATGGTGTGCCATCACCCAGTCGAAAGCGTCTGAACCCCTGCCCGCCGCCGCTGGCCTTGAACACGGACTGCGTAATAAGAAACCCAAGCTTCCCGTTAGGCTTGCAAAGGTCGGAAAGCGCTATGTACGACATAAGGACGGACACGTCGTCCTTCGCCGCACCAAGAATTGCCCTGAAACCACGGTGAGGGAATAACTGATGTCGCTCCCAGAGCGGGGCAATTTGTTGCTTGTATGCGTGCGGCAGGTTTTCCCAGTTGACCCACGGCGGATTACCGGCAACGAAGTCAAACTTCCCGATGAATAGCGGCATAAATGCATTCTGGAGAATGCGTGCCCAGATGCCATCGAGGCCGTCACCGTGGAGCCCTGTGAGCTTCTCGAACAATTCACCAAGAATGACTGCGGCTCCCGCCCCGCCCGACCTGCCTTCCCAAGCGTCATCGGGAATACGTAGCCCCTGCCTCGCGCGGTCGAGGAACACGTCTGCATCGACTTCGTTGGAAACGCACTCCTCCAGCAGGTTGCAAAGGTTGTCGATTTGCTCGCGGGTCTTCAGGCAGCTCGGGATGTCGAACTGGCCAACGACGGTGTTCAGCTCATACCGGTCCTGATTGAAAAGCTCTTGGCCGGCCGCAGGCGTGAGGATGGAATCGGCGAGGTACACCGGGATGTCGATCTCCCGCGTGCGATGCTCCAACAGGTCACCCAAAGCGAGCAGGTAGTTCGTCCGGGCAGCCACCGCGGCCAGCGGGTTCAGGTCGATGCCCACGATGTTGTTGAGAATGGTCTCCAACGTCTCCTGCTCGTTCATCCCCTTTCGGAAACAACGTTCCTTGAGCCGCTTGATGGCTAGCACCAGGAACGTACCCGAGCCGCAAGCCGGGTCGAGCAGCCTCTTGTCGGGCTGCCCCTCGTAGCCCAGTTCATTGAGCACGTGCTCGGCGAGCCAGTCAGGCGTGTAATATTCGCCCAGGTCATGGCGGATTTCACGGGGCATGAGGCGGTGGTAGAGCTTCTTGAGCAAGTCGCGGGCCTGCTCGGGGCTGACCTCCAGCGTGCCCGGGTCGTAGTCCTTCAGCCGTTCGAGCAGCGTGCGGATGGCCCGAGCCACGTCGGCGTTCCAAGCACGGAGATACCACTTAAAGAAGTCGCCCTCCAGGAAATTGCGGATGCCCAATGTGCGGAAGATGCCGCCCCGCTCCAGCTCTTCCATCTCCCGCCGGAGCTCATCATCGTCAAGCCTGTACATCGACCCGAACCGCGTGCCAAAGCCCGAGACGAACCGGGACAGCGCGTAGTACGCGATGAGCTTGATGAGCAGGGCGAAATAGGTGTGGACGGTGAAGAATAGCCGGGGTGGGTCCACCGATCGCACGTCCAGGCCCATGCCGCGGGCGAACTGTCGGAGCTCGGGCCGGTTCCGCAGCGGCGAAGAGCCTTCCTCGTAGCCGGTCACCTCGCCGAAGAAGGTCTGCCACTGCTCGAAGAGCTTGTCCACCATGTCAACTCGGCCGTCGTCGAGTGTCCGGCTAAGGGATTGGTAGAGGGAACTGGCGATCCGCTGGGCGTAGATCGTGTTACTGCCGAAGTCCTGGACCAGGTTGTCGGGCAACAGGGCCTTGCCCGAGGTCAGCGACACCAACAGCCGCAGAAACCGGGCCACGGACTGCTCGTTGACCGGTTCGACTTCCGGGTCAGTCCAGTGGCCTTCGACCTTGCGAACGTAGATGAAGTAGCAGCCGTCGATGACGACGCCGATAAGCCGGTGGACCTGCTGGCGTTCCTGCCGGGCGACGCCTTCCACGTAGTCCTTGGCCTGCTGGATGGCGTGGGCCGTTGCGCCGTGGTTCACGTTGTCCCGTAGGCGCCCGGGCGCCTCGTACTCGATCACCATCCGGTTGTACGTGGCGTCCGCCCGGCCTGTGGCGAGGGTGCGCTCCTCCCGGGCCAGCAGCGGGATGTCGAGGGCTTGTGGCCACGGCTCAATGACTCGATGATCTGGGCAAACAGCGTCCGGAAGCGGGCTTCGTTGCCCTGATTCGCGGCCGCGGCCTCGCGAATGCGACGCGTGATTTCGGGCGCATCGCGGCTGATCCGCTCGCGCAGGGCTTCTATCCGCGTTGCGATGGTCTGAGTTGGTTGCGCGGCCATCACTTCGCCCTCTTATCGCCAAGCGACCGGTCAATGACGGCCAGATGAAACCGCCAATGCCGCTCTACCTTCTGGGCCGGAATCTTTCCCTCTTGCGCGAGCTTGTAGAGCGTCGACTTGGCGATCTTCAAGTATGCCGACAGCTCGTCAATCGCCAGGATCCTGGCGGGTGCCTTTTTCACGATGCGGCCCTGTCGTGACAGGAACGCGGGCGACACCGCCCGCAGGAGGTCGAGCGCGACACCTGCCATTTTAACAGTTGCTATCAGTAGGTGTCAATGACGGGGAGACAGGGGGTTGCCCGCGGCTCAGGGCCTCTGGGGCCGGTAGAACCTCCCCATTCCCCCGAGCCATCGGGGTGCCCGGTCCTGGCGGCTCAGAACACAATACGGAATCGCCAAAGAGCATCGGGCGGTAGCCCGCAAGGGTCGGCCGCAGCCGACAGGCCAACGTGAAACGCCACCGCCCTACGCGACATACGATTCAGGCATCTGCGCGCCGGCCTACGGCGGCAGCATCCGCTCGCGCACGGCGGCGGCGGCGCGCTGGAGTTTGGCGATTCGCTTCTCGATCTCGGCCAACTCGGCGTCGAACACATTGGCCTTACGCAATGGGGGCCTGCATCCTCCGGTGCTTCCCCCGGTGCTCTCGTTTCGGCCCGAGGTGCGCGCCAGGGTGCTATACGGCTCGCCGCTCAGCGTCACTGGCTGCATCTATTTGCACCGAAAGCCAGGCGGGAAACCGGCAGAGCATCGGTTTCCGTGACCGACGGAAGCCACGACGTGGCCCAGAGTTGCGGCCGGAACACAAGACGCCGCAAGCGGTTAGGGCTTGCGGCGTCTGGGGTTACGGCGACGGTTACTAAAGCGCGCCCTGCAGGACTCGAACCTGCAACCTTCGGTTCCGTAGACCGATGCTCTATCCAATTGAGCTAAGGGCGCCCTTCAGACCGTCTCAAGCATAGAGACTTCTTTAAAGGAGTTATTATAAAGCCTACCTTTTTGCCTGAAAAGGTGGGAGTTCCCGAAGAAATCTTGCCTTTTGGGCCTTACAGGGGGGAGCATCGGTGGAAAGGGCAGGTGGGCGCCTGTGCCAAAGCAACCATCCTGGCATCCCTTGGGCGAAGGCCCTCTCCAGAAAGCGGGGTAAAAAAGCAAAAACTGCGGGCTGTGTGGGGGCTATCTGTCCTGAAATCAACACCCCAGGCCCGATGGGGGCGAAACACTCTCGGCCTACTGAGCATCGAGGCGGAGCGGACGGACGCGGACATTCCGATAGGCCACGGGGCCGTGATCGCCCTGCAAGAAGAGGGGGCCTTGCGGTTTTTCTTTTTCCACTCGCCAGGCGTAGCCGGTCGGCCAGCGCAGTTCCACATTTTCATGGATTACCTGACCGTTCAAGACCACTTTGATAAACCGGGCGTTTTCCACCTTTTTGCCGGCACTGTCAAACCGGGGCGCTCGAAATACAATATCCAAGCTCTGCCATTGGCCGGCCGGTTTGGCGGCATTGACCCGAGGAGGCGTCCCTTCGTCGATGGTGTGATAGCGGGGGGTTAATTCTGCCCGGGGATAGACCCCGCCGCAATCGTCGCCGGTGAGTTTCTTTTTGCCGTAGCTATCCAAAATCTGGATCTCATAAAGGCCCTGGAGTTTCACGCCGGCATTGGACCCTTTGGGGATGAGGAACTCCACGTGGACCTCCAGATCGGCAAAGTGCTGCTTGGAACGCAGGTTTCGTTCCATAGCCAGGCCTTCCAGGGAGCTAATGACCACTCCCTGGCCGGGCAGAGCCTGGAGTTTTCGGCCTGTTTTGACGGCAGGGTCCAATTGGGCGTTTCCGGCCACGATCCATCCGTTGCCGTCTTCCCAGGCTGCCAGTTCTTTGCCGGGCGGAATCAGTTCCTGCCAGTCAGATTCTGCTGCCTGTGCCAGGACGCCCCACAGGCCCAAAAAGCCCCCTATCCACCCCGTCACGCCAACTGCCGTTCCCGCAATGCGACCCATGTTGCCTTCTCCTCCCATTGAGCCTATAGACCAGGAAAGATTTTTTGGAGAGCACCTGCCAAGTAGGTGGGATACTTCCAAGGAAGGTTTTCATTTCAGAGGGACCCAGGAAAGGACCGGATGTCTCCGGGATTTGCAAAAAATCCGTTCCCTCGGGGCGTGGTAGGATTTTATTTTGACTGTATCCACCGGAACCAATTACCCCAATCTGTGGAGTACGAGCGATTTGAAGCCCCTCCAAGTCGTAGGGGTCTGGCCGGGTGGATACAGTCATATTGGTAACATTTTAGCGGAATGAAGCAACTGGCCTCTCCCCAGGCCGTCGAGAGGCCGGCTCCAGAGCGAAGTGAAGCCGGCTAAGGGGTGTCATTCCCGCGAAAGCGGGAATCCAGAAAGTAGGAGAAGTACATTGCCTGGATTCCTGCTTGCGCAGGAATGACACATAGACTCCTGCATTCGGCTAAAATGTTACTCATATTGTACTCAGCCGGCAGTGGGGATTCCATAGGGCAGATGGGAAAGGTGCCTGCGGCTCCAGGAAAACTCCCGTCGGCCCCATGCGATGGGCAGAAGATGGAGGATGGATCGTCTGAGCCCGGAGGGGGAGCGGCTATCAGACGGAAACCGGGACCTCAGGAAGGCCGGTCGGCTGGGGTTTCGACAGAGCCGGACTACGTAGGGGCTGATCGACCGGTTGTACTGGTAAGAGTTCTTCGGGTAGGCCAACCGGTTGGCTGGGTCGGGAGGTTTTGGCCTGGACCCAGCGTGCCAATTCCGGCCTGGGGCCAGAACGAAACTCTTCCCACGCCGCTTCGTTACAGGTGTAGAAAGTCGGCGGTTCATACGTCCAGCCGGCAGCCAATCGCTTCTCTTCCCGCCGAGTGGTCCAGTGCAAATACCGGCCGCCAACTGCTCCGTAAAAACGGGCCTTCCAGCCGAACTCGGCATAGAGGGCTTCTAATAGATTCGCCATTTTGGCCTGGAGGTGGGGGTGATCGGCGAAATAGTGGTAGCAGGCCGCCACCACGGCCACATAGGTCGTCCCCAATTCTCGGCATTCCCAGCGGATGCGGTCTCGGACCCGGCTGTCGGGGCAATCTTTGTATTGTCTCCAACCGGCCAACATAGTCCGAACAATCCGGGCCACGCTGGGGCCGTTGCTCTGGAAATGCCGGGCAAAGGCCCGTCGGACGATCTCCACCTCCATACCGGGGGGAATATGCGGATGATAATAGTTCAAAATGTACTGGCCGTGTACATCGCCAATATGATAGGCGGTTTCCGGTTTGAGCCGACCTTCCGCCTGCAATTGCCGATACAGCGGTGTGCCTGGAATGGGTGTATAAAGCATGAACTGATGAAAATCTGTATCATGCCGGATCGCATAGTCGATTGCCGCGTCGATATTGTCGGGCGTGTGGTTTTCCAGACCTAGGATGGTCGAACCCAGCACTTTGATCCCATGGGATTGCAGAGTCCGGACCAGGTCGAACGTATTGATGCCGTGAAGCTTAGCGTATTGGCTATTTTCGCCTTCCAAGCCCATCCAGACCCAGGAAACGCCCAGCCGAACCAATTGGTCGATCGTATAACTCCGGAGCACATTGGCTGAACTAAAGACGTTGATGCTCCAGGGCTTCTCATAACGTTCCATCAGCTCCAGCAGCCGCAACGCCCGCCGACGGTGCAGGAGGAAGTTTTCATCCATGACGAAAAAGGACCGGACCTGCATGGAGCGGGCCAGTTGGTCCATGATCTCAAAAAGTTCATCACCCGTCTCATAGAAATTGACAAACTTCCCCTTGCCGCCGAACATGGCCGAGGTAGAACAAAAATTGCACCCAAACGGACAACCCACCGAGGGGATCAACGTGGCCGCCACATCGCCCGGCTTTTCTTTGACGGTAATGCCCATATTCCGGGTCCCATAGCCGGAAAGAATCTCCGGATGCCGGATCGGCCGGTCCGGGTCTTCGCCCAGATACCGTCGGAACCACCGGATGCCATCGCCACGGACGATATAGTCGGCGTCAATCCGTTGGGCCAGATCGGGAATGTTGGCAATATGTCCGCCCACCACGATCTTGGCCTCCGGCAAATACTGCCGAACCAACTCGCACATCTTCCGCACTTTGAGCAGGTTCGGAATGATGGAGCTGATGCCGACCACATCGTAATGGTGGGTGCGGATTTCTTCGATAAACCGATCCAGCGTGGGAAAGTCCAAAATCGTACAAGGGGCCTCGATATTGGCCTGGATCATCATCAGCCCCCAACTGCGGTGGAACATACGGAGAGAAAAAGGCCCCTGCTCTCGGGTAACCTGATTTTGGTAAAGTTCCATCGGATTGAGCCGACGGCTGCCGTACTCATCGTCTTTGCCATACGGGCCGAAGACACTACTGAGAAGCACCTTGGCTCGACGGCCAAGAGGATGCACCGGATGTCCTGCCTCGGACTGTCCTGCTACAGGTAAACTCCCATGGGAACCAATCATGATGGAACTTTCCAAAAAAGACCTGCCGGAAATTACCAGAACCTTGGGAACCACATGAATTACTAAGATTGTACCTGTTTTCGGCTCTGGAGGTGTTCCGGCAGGGTATAACTTGTGTAATAGATAGGTAAAAGCTTTCCGGATTTAGGGAGGAAGAAAAGCTTTTTTTCATAACCTCTTGTTCCTAAAGAGGTTATAGTATCTTCTGGGAGATCGGCCTCCAGTGGCCTAGGCTAGGGATTTTTCCGAAATTGCGAAAATGACTTCCCATAGGGACACTCGATGAGGACTGTGTTCCCCACTAAAAGATGATAATGCCCCCACCAGAAATGAGTAATTCTTTTGACCTTTCAGCCCCAGAGTACCCCCGTCTTTCCCAGTCCGAAAGAGTGAACCCCAACCGTCTTTGGGTTACCGTTCTGCGGGAACCAAAGGGAGGGTCTTTTCCAGGTCCAAGAAAATCCCATGAGGGGGCATTCCCACAGAAGCCGCAGGAGTTTAGGAATAGGGGGTTGCTGGAGGGAAGAACGTTTGTAACACTTTAGCCGAATGAAGCAACTTGCCTCTTCCCGGGCCGTCTAGTGGCGGGCCAACCTCTGTCGGTTAGCCAGGCCAAGGGTGTCATTCCCGCGCAAGCGGGAACATGCCTGGACTGCTGCTTGCGAAGGCAGTAACCCATAGACTCCTACATTCGGCTAAAATATTACGAAAATGGCAGTTTGGTTTTTTAGCATTCTTCGTGGGGAGGTATTGAGTTCCCCGGATTGGGTGCGGAGGCCAATTTTTATAGAGGTTTGGGTAATATAGATAATATAGAAAATTTGCATAAGGGGTCTCAAAATGCCTTTGGGCAAGCTAAATCTCTTATGGATTGACACCCGAGCGGAGAACGCTTCGGACCGGCTGGAACGACTGAGGCGGAAGTTGAGCCTCCAGGGGGATGTGCTGACTCCCCGTGCTCGGGAGCGGACCAGACAGATTTTCGGCCAAGAGCTTACCCCCCAAGAGGTGGTCGAGCGGATATGCCGGGATGTGGCTCAACGTGGGCTGGCAGCAGCCCTGGATTACACCCGGCAGATCGACGGCGTAGAACTGACAGCCCAAACGGTTCGGACGCCGCTGGAGGAACTTCAGCAGGCCCATCAGGAAGCGGAACCGGCCTTTTTAGAGGCCATTCGGCGGATTCGACGGCGGATCGAGCGGTTTCAGCGGGCCATTTTACATCAGGATGTCCGCCTGGAAGTGGAAGGCGGGTGGTTAGAGGAGCGGTATCGACCGATCCGGCGGATTGGCATCTGTGTACCCGGCGGTGCGGCCGCTTATCCTTCCACGCTTTTGATGACCGCCGTACCGGCTCAGGTGGCCGGGGTGGAGGAAATTGCGGTCCTGGTTCCTCCCACCCGATTTGGGGCCTATCATCCCCAGGTATTAGCGACCTGTTGGGAACTAGGGCTTCGGGAGGTCTATCGGTTGGGCGGCGCCCAGGGCGTAGCGGCTCTGGCTTATGGCGTCCAAGGCATCCCGAAGGTGGATAAAATCGTCGGGCCGGGCAACCTGTTTGTTGCCTTGGCCAAGAAGTTTGTCTTTGGCCAGGTCGCCATCGACAGTTTGGCGGGGCCGAGCGAAATCGTGGTGGTGGTGGATCATTCGGCCCCCCCAGAATACACGGCCATGGACCTAATAGCCCAGGCTGAACATGCCCCTGGGGCGAGCATTCTGATCGGCTGGCAGGAGGAGGTCCTGGAGCGGACGGTGGAGGCCCTGGCCGAGGTACTGGACCGGCTGGAGCGGGGCCAGTTGGCCCGGGAGAGTTTAGAGGCGTTTGGGGCGGTCGTGCAGGCCCGAGACGTCCAAGAGGCCGCCGAACTGGTCGATTGGATCGCTCCGGAACACTTGCAGTTGGCCGTCGAAGAACCGGCGCCGCTTTTGCAGCGGATCCGATATGCGGGGGCCATTTTTGTCGGTCATCACACGCCGGTGGCGGTGGGCGATTATGCGGCCGGACCGTCGCATGTGTTACCCACCAGCGGCACAGCCCGGTTTGCCAGCGGGCTGTCGGCCAACGATTTCCTCCGGGCCGGCAGTGTGCTATGGTTGCAGAAGGAGGGCCTGGCGGAGTTGGCGCCGGATATTGTACAATTGGCTACAGTCGAGGGCTTGACCGCCCATCGGGCCAGCGTGGAGGTACGCCTTCAGAAATAAGACCAATGGCTCTTGAAGTCGTTCAGGAATGGGAGAGGGAACATTTCACTTGAGGGAGACGCCCCGCTTCTTCCCTTTCCGGGAGAGGCCGGTTTGGCCGAGGCAACGCCGAAAGCCAGACAGGGTGAGGGAGAATTGGGCAGCACAAAAGAACACTAGATTCCTGCTTGCGCAGGAATGACACATGTTTTGGGATAGGCCGGAATATAATGAACAAATCCATGCCAATAACCTATGTCCGACCTGAGATCGCAGCGATGGCCGGGTACACGCCCGGCGAACAGCCGCAGGAAGAAGGATTTATTAAATTGAACACCAATGAAAATCCATATCCTCCTTCGCCGGCTGTCGTCGAAGCCATCCAGGAGGTCCTCCACCGGGGCTTGCAAAAATATCCGGATCCGATGGCCAACCGGTTTCGGCAGGCCGCCTCGGAAGTGCTGGGCGTGCCGCCGGACTGGATTCTCTGCGCCAATGGAAGCGATGAAATCCTGACGATTGTAACCCGGGCCTTTGTCGGTCAGGGACAATTGCTCCGGTTGCCTTATCCGAGTTATATTCTTTATGCCACGTTGGCCCAACTGCAGGGGGCTCGGTATCAGGAGGTGTTTTTCCAGCCGGATTGGACGTTGCCGGAAGAGTTTGGCGAACCGGCGGAGGATTTGCGACTGGTGTTTTTGGCCAATCCGAACAGTCCCTCTGGAACGATGGTTCCGCCGGAGCGGGTGCGGGCGCTAGCCGAACGGCTGCCTTGTCCGCTTTTGGTGGATGAAGCCTATGTCGATTTTGCCTCGACGGACTGTCTGCATCTGGTGGCCGAGAATGAAAAGATCATGGTGGCCCGGAGTTTCAGCAAATCCTACGCTTTGGCTGGGCTTCGGTTCGGCTACCTCGTGGCCCAGCCGCAGGTCATCCATGAACTCGTGAAAGTCAAAGATTCCTACAATTGCGACGCTCTGTCGATCGCCGGGGCGACGGCGGCGATCTTGGATCAAGCGTGGCTGCACCAGACACGGGCGAAAATCCTGGCCGCCCGCCGCAAGCTGACCGAAGGGATGCGTCGGTTGGGCTTTCAGTGTGTGGATTCCGAGGCGAACTTTACCTGGAATACCCACCCTACTCGGCCTGTGCGTCCTCTGTATGAAGAATTGAAACGCCGACGGATTTTGGTCCGATATATGAACTATCCCGGCTGGGGGGATGGGTTGCGGATTAGCGTGGGCACCGAGGAGCAGGTTGACATTTGTTTACAAAATCTGGCGGAATTGCTCGCATAACCTAACCGGAGAAAACCGCCAACAGCCCCTTTTCTCATGGAGAAGTCTGATGCCTCGCACAGCCCAGATTCACCGTAAAACCAGGGAAACCCAGATCGAGGTCCGCCTGAATCTGGACGGCCAAGGGCAGGTGGAGGCAGAGACGGGGATCGGGTTTTTGGATCATATGTTGGAGCTTCTGGGCCGACATGCCGCGTGGGACCTTACGGTGCAGGCCAAAGGCGACCTGCAGGTCGATCAGCATCATACGGTGGAAGACATCGGCATCTGCCTGGGTCAGGCGGTGCGGGAGGCCCTGGGCGACAAAGAAGGGATCAGGCGATACGGCCATTGGGTGCTGCCCATGGAAGAAACCTTGGTCACGGCGGCGGTCGATCTGGGGGGACGACCGTATTTTGTGCTTCGGGCGGAGTTTCCTTCGGAAAAGATCGGTCAGTTCGACAGCGAATTGGTGCACGATTTTTGGCACGCCGCAGCGACCAACGCCCTGTGCAATCTCCATATCCTGGTGCATTATGGACGCAACAGCCACCATATCGCCGAGGCGATATTTAAGGCGGCGGCCAGGGCCTTTCGGATGGCCGTCGAAGCCGATCCCCGACTGCCCGGCGTCCCCAGCACCAAAGGGGTCTTGTAAAGACGTTGGGAACCCGGCTTTCGAGGGGCATCCGACCAGCGCCGGCAGCCCCCCTTGCAGGTGAACCAATACCTGCCCCTTGCCTCGGGCAGCAGGACGCACAACTCGGAACGGTTGATCCCACGGATTGCTCGAAGGAGAACGTCCAGCGATGGAAAAGCTCAGTGTGGCACAGGCCCGTCGGCCGGAGTCCACCGGTCGGGAGGCTATCGTGGAAGGGTGGATACGAACCCGGCGGGATTCCAAAGCCGGCTTTAGCTTTCTGGAACTCAATGACGGATCTTGTTTCGGAAACCTACAAATCCTGGCGCCGGCCATTTTGCCGAATTATGAAAGCGAGGTTCGGCGTCTGACGGCCGGTTGCAGTGTCCGGGCAGAAGGGCTGATCAAAGCTTCCCCGGGCAAAGGACAGGCTACGGAAATGGAAGCCCGCAATATCCAGGTGCTGGGTTGGGCCGATCCAGAGCCCTACCCTTTGCAGAAAAAACAGCATTCCTTCGAGTTTTTACGCACGATCGCCCATCTGCGGGGACGAACCAATACCTTCGGCGCCATCGCCCGGGTACGGAATCAGCTTTGCCACGCCATCCATGACTTTTTCCAGCAGGAAGGGTTTATATACATTCATACTCCTATCATTACGGCCAGCGACTGCGAAGGCGCCGGCGCCATGTTCCAGGTTACTACGTTGAAGCTGGAGGCCCTGCCCAAAACGGAAGGAGGCCGTGTGGATTACAGCCAGGATTTCTTCGGTCGGCCTACCTATTTAACGGTCAGCGGACAACTGGAGGCGGAGGCGTTGGCCTGCGGATTGGGCAAGGTCTATACCTTCGGTCCCACCTTCCGCGCGGAAAACTCCAATACCCCACGGCATCTGGCCGAGTTCTGGATGGTCGAGCCGGAAATGGCCTTCTTCGAGCTGGAAGATACCATGGACTTGGCCGAGCGAAACCTAAAATACATCTTCCGGCATTTACTAGAAAAATGTCCAGAAGACATGGAGTTCTTCCGCCAGCGGATCGACCCCACAGTGATCGACACCCTGCAACAAATTCTGGAGAGCCGATTCCTCCGCGTCTCCTACACCGAGGCGATCGACATTCTGCTAGCCTCCGGCCGATCGTTTGAGTTCCCCGTGGCCTGGGGCAAAGACCTCCAGGCCGAGCATGAACGTTATCTCACAGAACAACACTTCCACTCGCCGGTCATCCTCTACGACTACCCCCGCACCATCAAACCCTTCTACATGAAACTGAACGACGACGGGCGCACCGTGCGGGCTATGGATGTGCTGGTGCCCAAAGTGGGCGAAATCATCGGCGGCAGCCAACGCGAAGACCGCTACGACGTGCTGCTGGAGCGCATGAAAGAACAAGGGCTGAACATCGAAAACTACTGGTGGTACCTGGACCTGCGGCGATTCGGCACCGTGCCGCATTCCGGCTATGGCCTGGGCGTGGAGCGGGTCTTGCAGTTTGCTACCGGCATGGCCAATATCCGCGATGTCATCCCCTTCCCCCGCACGCCAGGCAACGCGGAGTTTTAAGACCTGCCAAGCATAACTCCGCTCTTCCTGCAATCTATTGCCCGGGTCGTTGCTGGACTGCTGCTTGCACAAGAAGGACATCTCCTGGATTCCTGCTTACGCAGGAATGACACCTGCTGGATTCCTGGTTGCGCAAGGAAAGACACTTGCTGGACTGCCGCTTGCGCAGGAAGCACCCTCGCTGGACTGCTGGCTACGCAGGAAAGACCCCTGTGGGACTGCCGCCTGCGCGGCAATCAGCCAGGTGGGCGGATGCGGGAAGGCGTCCGGAGGATTTGTACGGGAGGCCCAGACGGAGGACTAATTTATGGGCTGGTTTCCGCGACGACTTTTTCGAGATACTTTAGGCTTCGGTCGGCCTGGTCGATCGTGGCGCACTCGACGCTGATGACGCCTCGGAAGCCGTGGCGGCGTAGGATACGGATGATCCGCGGCCAATCGATCACCCCTTCGCCGCAGGCGCAGCCGACCGGAGTGCCAGTTACTTTGCCTCGCTCGGCGTCGGACTGTTGGAAACTGATGTCTTTGCCGTGCATGTGGAACAGCCGATCGGCCACGGCGTCCAGGGTTTCGTACACGTCGTCTTTTCCGCCCAGGTAGAAGTTGCCCGGGTCCCAATTGACGCCCCAGCAGGGACTGTCGGAAAGCTCCAGGATGCGGATGAAGGTCTCTTTGCGCACGGTGTAGGAGGCGTGTGGCTCCAGGCCGACTTTAATGCCATATCGCTCCGCCGTGCGCATGACCTGCCGGATGGTGTAGCGCATGATCTGGAAGGCTTCCTCCTCGCTCATGCCTTCCGGACGCCAACCTTCGTCGGTCGTAACCACCGGAGCGCCGATGTCGCTGGCAAACCGGATCGCCTGGGTCAGATAGGGAATGGAAACTTCCGGCCGCATCAGGGGGCTATGGGCGCTAACGGCCGACGGCTTAATGCCCACCTCGTCCATCCACTCTTTCACCTCCAGCGGATCGTCCTGCATGCTAAGCATGTGGTAATAGCCGCCCAGGGCCAACAGGTCATATCCGGTGGCCACGCACGGCTCGCAATACTTGTAGCCCAATTGGGCCAGGATGCGAATGCCTTCCCGAAACGATTTGTGGGCGCTGCGCACCACCTCTAAATTGGCGCCGATTTCAATGTCGCTCATGGAGTTACTCCTTGAAGAACACCTTCCACGGGAAAGAGACGTTGGTTTGTTCGCACCTGCTGAGCCACCCCCCTTCGGAACCCCCCATCTCACCAAAAACCTTAGCCGTCTGGGGAAAGAAACCTTTTTCGCTTGGTTTTACCATCTTTTTCCTAGGGGGCAATAGGGGCTTTGCCAAGCGATAGAGCTGTTCCTGGGGTGGACAGGCATCCGTGCAGAGCGGCCAAGTTAGAGCAGCCACTTCCCCAAATTACCCATTTGGCCTATTTTGACCTTTCGGTAAGATTTCCTCAACAGGAATTATCAAATCTGATCGGAAAAACCGATACAACCGATAGAGTTTGCTTCATGGGTACAATCGTTGGCTTTCCGTTGGGTTTCTCCTCCCGAAGGGGGGACAGGAGAAGGTCTGAAGAGCTGTCTTCGTCATTTTTTCAAAGGGAAGTCGAAAATGTCCATAAGAAGGGTTCGAGGGACGCTGAGCGGAATAGTTTTCGTGGTAGCATCGCTTTTATGGGCAACCGAAGGGCTGGCGCAGGAGGTGGGCTGGCGGGCCAGCGGCCAGACCGTAGTTGCCGATCCCTCTACAGATCCTTCCATGCCTCCGCTGCCGGAACCGAGCACCTTACCCACCCCCCAACCGAAACAGAGTCCGGCTGCTTCTAAGAGTGCACCCTCCGCAAACGGCCCCGTTCAGCCGAAGCCGACCCCCGAAGCTCCCGCCACTCAGCCCGGAGCGGCAGGAAAGGGCGGAGCGGGGAAGAATGGTTCTTCTTCGGCCCCCGTTCCAGCCGCTCAAGCCCCAGGCCCAAGCAAAACGCCTGGCCCGGCCGGAGGCGGTTCTGCATTGTCGATTTTAGATTCGACCCCGGCCAACGCAGCGGAGTTTTGCCCTGCCCCAGCCCGCGGATCGGCCGCCGCCTGCTCCTGCCCGGAGGATGTGCCCTTTATGTTCGGCGATAGTCTAGGACTGGCGGGCCAAGTGTTTCTGGGGGCTTCCTTCACGCCCGGACTAACGCCCTATGCGGATATTCCCCTGGCGGGCGGTTCCCGACGGGTCAAAATCGCCGAAAATAACCGCCTGATGCCTACCGATCGGGTCTATCTCCAATACAACCATTTCCACAATGCCCTGGAACGGTGGGATGCGGCAGCCGGTCCCGGCGTAGGCTCCTTGGACCAATACACCTTAGGAATCGAAAAGACGTTCCTGGAGGGCCTGTGGTCCTGTGAAGTGCGGATGCCCTTTACCGGCGCCTATCGAGCGGAAAATCCCGGAACACAGCAGATTCCTGGTTTAGGCCTGAGCAGCAGCCACTACGGCAACCTGGCCGTCATTGTCAAACGGCATCTTTGCGCCGGCCCATGGTGGGCTTTGGGCGGCGGCATGGGCGTGGATATCCCCATCGGCAGCGACGTCCAGGGCTTTTTGGATGGCACACCTTTTGCCATTGACAACGAGGCCGTGCATCTATTGCCTTTTGGGGCGGCAGCGATTCGGCCAACGGAGCGGCTTTTCGGCCAGGCATTCCTCCAGGTCGATGTGCCGCTGAATGGCAACCGAGTGGTCCTAGACAATACACCCATCGGCGAACTGACGGAACAGACGTTGCTTTACATCGATGCGGCCCTTGGCTACTGGGTGTATCAGAATCCGTGCGCCCAGTGGCTGACCGGCTTGGCCGGGGTGGTGGAGGTCCATTACACCACCCCGTTGCAAGACGCCGATGTGTTCTCCGGCACGGTGGGCACACAGACCCTGGGCGTCGGCAATGTATGGAACCGCATGGATGTGGTCAACCTGACGATTGGCTTGCATGCCGAGTTTGGTCCCGGCTGCACACTGGGTGTTGGCGGCGTGGTGCCGCTGGATGACCGGCCCGACCGACTCTTTGACGCCGAAGTGCAAGTCTTCTTCAACTACCGCTACTAATTCCCACTTAATTCCCACTGGGAACAGGGCCCATCGCAAAGACCGATTCTTCCGCCTGTGTCCCAGGGGGATGTGAAAACCGTCGGGGGGCTGATGCGAAAAGGGGGGAAGCGTCGAGGGGTACGGCCCATGCCGTACCCCTTTGCTTTTTGGGGTACGCCTTCTTCGGGGCTGTCCCGAAAGTGTCTTCCGGAGGCCATCGGCCAATCCTTCCACTGTCTCCCCAGTTACCCAAAGTCCCGTTTTTGTGCGGTTTTTCGGAAGGGTACAGGTAGAAGGAGGGGCTTTTCTCCCGGCTAAAACGGAATTTCGGGACAGCTTCTTCGGGAAGGAGAAGGCTCTTTCCGAGATCGCCCCCATAGGCGGCCGCCGCCCGCTGTTTACCGAATCTCAGGGATTTTCCGAAATCAGTTGCCGGGGGCAGACCCCTTCGCTTCCAAAGAGTTCTGGGTTGCCAAAATGCCGTTTTGGTTGGGGTTTTCGGGAGTCAAGGCTGCCGGTGATTCCGGACGGGTTGCCCGTGGGACGGGCAAGGCAGCTAAACATGGAGTGTGAAGACAGTCTTTTGGGATTTTTGGCCTTTTAAGGTCCCTCTTGACTGTTGGGATGCGGAATGTATGTAATTTTTTAAATAAGCGATGTATATGGGATGCGTCTTCCCCAGGAACTGGGCGACGAGGTGAACGATAAATGAACGGTCCTTATCACCTACCCCATCCGATTCCCTATCAAGGAAGTAAACGGTTGTTAGCGCCTGCCATTTTGGCGTACTTTCCTCCTCATATGAAGCGTCTTGTAGAATCTTTTGCTGGTTCTGCGGCGATTTCCATTGCGGCGGCTGCTCACGGAAAGGCTGATCGGATTTGGATCAATGACGCACATACTCCTCTGATTATTTTGTGGCGTGAAATCCTCTACCACCCCGAAGAGATTAGCTCGGCATATACCGAGCTTTGGTATTCTCAGGCTGGACGTGAAAGGGAGTTTTTCGACGAAATCCGTACACGATTCAATAAAACAGGTTCTCCGGGTGATTTTTTGTATCTCCTTGCGCGGTGTGTGAAAGCAGCTATCCGTTATAACTCGAAAGGAGAATTTAATAACACCCCAGATAACCGCCGCAAAGGCGCTCGCCCGGAGGAGATGCGGCGTCGAATTTTGGGCGCCTCTACGCTTTTGAAATCCATCACACGATTAACGAATTGGGATTATAAAAAAGTTCTTGCTGAGTGCACGCCGGAAGATCTCGTGTATATGGATCCGCCTTATCAAGGAGTATGCTGTTCTCGCGATCGACGGTATCTTCCCAGGTTTTCCCATAAAGAATTTTGTGAAGAACTCCATAAGTTAAATATTCGTGGAATATGTTTTGCGGTCTCTTATGACGGACGAACCGGTTCTAAAACATTTGGCCGGCCCTTACCGTCTTCTCTCCACTTGAAACATGTAGAAATTAAGGCGGGCCGTTCTACCCAAGCCACTTTATTAGGAAAATCCGAGATAACTTACGAATCTCTCTATTTATCTCCCTCCCTAGTTAAAAAGCTGGAAGAGTCAGGCCGCTCTTATGAAAAGCAAAAGTTACTCTGGCCAGGAGCTAACTTATGGATATGAAAATCCATGAGTCTTACTCATCATTTCCGCCAGAATACATAGAGCAAATTCGAGAAATTGTGGAGAAAAAAAGCACATCAAAACGGGCAAAGAGGGTAATTGCTCATATTCTGAAATATGGCACTATCACTACCGAAGACCTTCGCGAAAAATATGGATATCATCATCCTCCTCGTGCTATCCGCGACGTGAAGGAACTTGGCATTCCCCTAGAGAAGTCTCGGATTCAAGGTAAGACAGGTCGGAGTATTGCCGCCTACAGATTAGCTCAGCCTTCCCAAGCACGGGAAAAAGAGCTTGTGGGCAGAAGAGCCTGGCCCAAGGAATTCAAACAAAAGCTTCTGGACGCCTACGGCTCGAAATGTACTATTTGCTGCAGTACGTTTTCTCACCGTTATCTTCAAATTGACCATCGCATTCCGTTCGAAGTTGCAGGTGAACCCAAAGAGAAGTGGAATATTCAGGATTATATGCTTCTTTGTGGTTCCTGTAACCGTGCAAAATCGTGGTCTTGTGAACATTGTCAAAACTGGATAGACCACGATCCGTCCGTTTGCCAAAGTTGCTATTGGGTCAATCCTAGCGGCTATCTCCATGTGGCGCTGCGTTTGATTCGGCGGATGGATATCTCTTGGACCGAAGACGAAATACACGAGTATGAAAAGTTACAGAGGATGGCAAAGGCATCCCAACAAGACCTGCCTGATTTTGTAAAAAGTATTCTAAAACGTACTCTCCACGAAACGGAACCGCCGTGGAATGAGGAAATCATCTAATACTACTTCGTAGCTTCACGGCGGCAGAACATGCTTACCAAATCGCACGTCGTATCACTTTCGTAATGCTGGTCAATGTATCTTCAACAGGAGTTTTTCCCAAGGGCCAGGATTCCTACTTTTCCTGAGGCTGTCCCGAAATGGGGAACCCAGCGGCGGCCCCCATCCCTTTCCAAACCGTTCTGACAGACCAAAAAGCCGTTTTCTTAGGGTTTGGAGAGGCTTGTGGCCGCCCGTTGGTCGTGTATCCCCGCTACAAATCGAATTTCGGGACAGCCTCACTTTTCCTAGGAGCGCCAAGGTCTTACGATTCCGAAGGGATACGCTCCAGCAGCATTTGGCGGGCTTGTCGGGCGATCATGTAGTCTTCCCGAGTATGGATCAGGAGCACTCGGGCGGGGCTGGCCGGCTGGGCAATGTCGGCATCCGGGCGCAGAGATTGGTTTTTCTCTGGGTCCAGATGAACGCCGATACATTCCAAGCCCCGGCACACTTCTTTTCGCAGCCAGGCCGAGTTTTCGCCGATCCCGCCGGTAAATACCAAGACATCCACTCGGCCCAAGGTAACCGCCAACGCCCCCACCATGGCCCGGACACGGTAAGCATAGACATCCAGGGCCAGTTGGGCGCGTGGGTTCCCCTGGGCGGCGGCCAATTCGACCTGCCGAAAATCGGACGACACGCCCGACAGGCCCAGCAAGCCCGAACGGTGATGAAGGATGTAATCGAGCTGTTCGACGCTGAGGCCGTGCTCCCGCATGACATAGAGCAAAATGCCCGGATCGACCGTGCCGGACCGGGTGCCCATCATAAAGCCTTCCAGCGGGGTAAAGCCCATGGTATTGGTGATAGCTTTGCCGGCCTGGACGGCGGTGGCGGAGCCGCCCTGGCCAAGATGACAGATGATCATGTTCAGTTCTTCCACAGGCCGACCGAGCATTTCGGCGGCCCGCTCCGTGCAATAGGCGTGGCTTGTGCCGTGAAAACCGTACCGCCGGATCCCCCACTGGGTGTACCACTCGTAAGGGACCGGATACAGGTAAGCCGCCGGCGGAATGTGGGCAAAAAAGGCCGTGTCAAAGATTCCCACCTGGGGCACACCGGGCAGGGCCTCCTCGGCTGCCTCAATGGCCTCCAAACCGGCCGGGATGTGCAGCGGTGCCAGATGCCGATACCGGGCAATGGTCTGTTTCATCGGGGCGTCGATCCAGACGGGCGTGCGGATTTCTTCGCCGCCGTGGATGAGCCGATGGCCGATCACCCGGATACTCCGGCCCAACCCCACTTCCGGCCCGGAAGAAGACTCTGAGCGGAAAGAAGACTCCGGCCGGCGCCCTGCTTCTGTTCCGCAATCGTCTTCTGTCCGCTCCGAAAAGGGCGAATCCTTCTGGATCGGCGGGGGGTTGGGCAGGCCAGGGCGGCAATAGTGTTGGAGGCGTCGCAGAGCGGCGAACACCGCTTCTCGGTAGCTGGGCAGTTCCAGGTCTTCGTGGACGGTCGGTTGGCCGGGCATTTCTACTCGGAGGCTCCCTTGACCGGTTCGGCCTGCCCAGTCCAACAGGCCTCGAGCCAGCACTTCTAACGTGTCGAAATCGAACAGGGCAAACTTCACCGTGCTAGAACCGGCATTCAGGACCAAAATCGCCACCGATTCGTCTCCTTCATTGTCGGGGAAAAATTGTCGGGGGCCTTTTTGTCGGCACGAAAATGCTTGGTCCTCCTGGCGTCCGAAGAGAGAAAGGGCCGCTGTTTTTAAAAGGCCTCTCTAGACGCCCAATTCCTTGCGGAGCCAGGCAAGGGTCTGTTCGTGCTGCTGGATTTGCTCCGCCAGCGATTCCACCTGTTGGCGCAGCAGAGCCAGTTGTTGGCGGAGTTCTTCTAGTTCGGCCTGTAGGGAGGCAGACAGAGACGGGATGAGGTCGGGCCGACCAGACACTCCGCTGGGGATGGGATGGACCGAGCGGATCGTTCTGGCATCCTCAGAATCCAAGGCATCTGGGCGGATCGGCTCGGTAGCTTGGCGATACTCGGCCTGGAGACGTTCCATTTCTCGGGGCGGATAGAGGGCGTGGGCAACCACATGGCCTCGGCCTTCTGGAGTGAGCGAAACCACAAGTCCCTTCGCTTTCAGCGAAGCGAGGACTTGGCGGAGGGCAGCCAAATCGGGCAACGGCTCCATCCGGCTTGCATGGGCCCGGAGTTCGCCTTCGGTCTGGGGGCCTCGGAGGAGTAGTTCGGCCATGACGGCCGCTTCCACTTTATCCACACCTAACCATTCGTATAGATAATGTCGATATTTGGGGACCCGGCCATAGCCTTCCACCAGGCCCACGGCCCCTACTGCTCGGAGCCGGTCCAGAGCGGCCTCCACGTCTTCGGGCTGGAGTTGCATGACCGGATGCCGATTGTTTTTTTGATTAGCGCCGGTGGTTACCCCGTTGAGCGAAAGAGGATACACATCGGGCGTGGTTTTGGCCTTTTCCACCAGCACGCCTAAGACCCGGCGTTCGACCGGTCCGATCGGTTGCCAACCAGCAGAGGGCTGGGAAGGTTCGGAGGCAGCCTCGGAAGATGGACCTACGCAAGAAGGCGTTTCCCCCGAAGAATTGGCCATGGCGATACTCCTTAGTGAAAAACCTAGGGGCCGAATAAACCCGTAACAGGACCCCCAAAGGAAGCTTCCTGGGATGCCTGAAGTTTACTCCTGGTACCTCGATGCAGGAAGAAGGGGCGAGACCGCTTCTGTCGAGTGTCTTGAAGTGCCCTCTTGTTAGGGGGATAAAGAAAGAGATTTCTCTGTGCGGCTAATCAGAGAACGAAAAAAACCCGCATCCTTCCTGCGAAAGCAGGATGAGTCCAGGGGGTAAGATTTTCTCTGCCCAAGAGAGAAGCGTTCGCTTCCGAAAACCTCTAGGCGAGCGGAGTGCGATTTTGCCGGGCTCGGCGCTCGGCCCGGATGCGAGCGCGACGCTTAATGACGCTCGGTTTTTCGTAGTACTCACGGCGGCGCATTTCCCGTTTGATCCCACTCCGTTCGACTAGCTTTCGGAATCGACGGACCGCCTCTTGGATCGACTCATTTTGACGCAAAATCAACTTGACCACTCAGACCTCCTTCAGACAAAAGGAAACAAACACCCTTTCCCCCAGGCAAACCGCTTACCTGGAAAATCCGCCAATCTGCATTTTAAATCGGTGGAACCTATCTTGTCTATCCATCCCATCAAGGGGGGGAAGGCCCTTGTTTTGGGATGCCGCCTTCGGACCGCCGGGAGGCGAGAAGGGGGATAAAAAACGCCCAAAATGTTACCAAAATCGGTTTTTGAGGGTCGCCGCGATACCCCCCCTTCGGGGAATAAGTAACGCCTCGTGCGAAATTTCCCATTGTTTCTTTCTGGAATCGCTAGGATAATATGGGACGAAGTAGAGGGTTAGGGGAAGAACAATGCGTGGAAGATAGTAAAAATAGGTCGTTTTTGACATCTACCGGGAAGGGATTGGATTGGCAGTTCGACGGTATCCTGTAGGAATCGTCTTGATAGGGATAGTGGTGGGATCGGGGTGTCGATTGTTGCATCCGCCCCAACCGGTAGAGAAAGTGTTATTGGCATCCCGGCAATTGAGTCGGCAGGCATTGTCGGCCCTAAGTCAACAACAATGGGACCAGGCGTTGGCGTTCTCAGAACAGGCCGTCAAAACCTGCCCGGCCGACTTGGATGCTCGTCATGTGTATGCCGAGGCCCTTTGGGCGAATGGCCGACGGGAGGAAGCGGTTCAGCAACTGGAGGAAGTGCTCCGGTTGGCCCCGGAGGATGCGGTGATTTATGCCCGGATGGCGGAGATGCATTTGGTTTTGGGCCGCATTGGGTTAGCCCGACAGTATGCGAATCAGGCCATCGAACGGAATCCGCAGTTGACCGAAGCCTGGGTCGTTCGAGCACGGACGGCCAGAGAGGTAGGGGATTTTCGGTCTGCCTTGGCCGACTATCATCGGGCGCTCACTTATACTCCCCATCATCCGGAAGTGCTGCTGGAAGTGGCGGAGGTGTACCGGGCCATGAACCAACCCGATCGGGCCTTGGCGACCTTGCATCGGTTAGCCGATACGTATTCCCCAGGGGAAGAACCTCCACAAGTTCTTTACTTACAAGGACTTGCATATCTTTCCTTGAACCGTGCTCAAGAGGCGGCCGAAGTCTTGGCCTTGGCCATCCAGCGGGGGGGAGCATCCGCCGATGGGCTGTATCAGTTGGCCCAGGCCGAGGCCGCTACTGGCCAATTGCTCCGCGCTCAACAAACCCTCCAGCAAGCGCTGGCCTTGGACCCCAACCATGCGCCCAGTCGGCAGCTTTTGGCTCAATTGGAATCCGTTCACCCTGTTCAGGCCTTGCTGCCCCGGTGATCTCGCTCAGTTTTACCACTTTGGTATATATTTATATCCCCTGAAAGAACTATCTACGCCCTTTCCTACCTGGTTTACCGATCAAGTGGAACACCTCCACAAAATTTATGGGCTAGACTTAATTAAGCGGGTGAGAAAAGCCTGATAGGCTGCATCGGCTAGAAATTAAAAAGCAGAAAGGACCGGTCTGATGAGCCAACTGTTAGAAACCTCTCCCACCTCCTTTGTGGAACGGCGCAATTATGAGCATCCAGCGATTCCGCCCGGAGTAGAGCGCCGACAGTTCGGCAACAGCTACGAAGGGCTTTCTCCCGAAGCGCAAGAGCTGGCCCAGGCCATCGACCAATATAAGCTCACCCATCGACGTCGGTTTATCACTTACGAAGAAATGCTTTTTGTGCTCCAAAGCTTGGGATATCAAAAGAGACCTTCTCAGTAAAATTTTCCAAGGGCTGCGAAGAGTGCGTCTCTTTAGGCTCACGAAGTTGCGGCAGGTGGAGGGTGAGAGGGGGTAGGGGCAAAAAGTTGCGCTTCTAGCCGGTCCAGGCTTAAAAGGCCGCGGGGCTTGCCTTGGCCATCGACGAGAGTGGCCAGACGCACCTTTTGCCGTTCCATCTGAACCAGAGCGGATAAATACTTCTCTTCGCACCCGATACGGATCAAGGGATGGATGATCGGACTGAGCAGTTCTTCTTTGTGGAGGCTCAGTTCCCACAGGTCGATATAGCCAAGAAGACGGCCCGGTTGCTGGACATCTTCCACCAGAATTTCGGACCATGGGGCATGACGGGCGAGTTCCAGAATTTCCCTTTTGTTTGTATGGGATAGGACGCGGGGGAAGTCTTCTAAAGGCAGGGCGAACTGGGCGACCGGCTGTTCCGCCAGGGTGAAGACGGCCTCGGCCAGGCGACGTTGAATGGGCTGGAGCACGCCGACTTCGTGAGCGTCTTCCAGAATGCGGCGGAGCTCCCGGCGGGCCAAACGAAACCGGACAGGTTGCACCGAGACGCCCAACACTCGGTTGGCCAGAAAATGAATCCCCCAGACCAACAGGCTTACCGGCAAAAACAGCAAGGTGAATAGGAAGAACAACACTCCTCCTCGACGCAACAGGCGATTGGGGGCCCGGAGGAAAAGATATTTCGGTAAAAGTTCTCCATAGACAAAAATCAGCGGCGCTAACAGGGCGGTTAGGAGCAACTCGGCCAGGTGGCCCTGCTGGGGAAAGGCCGCCTGGCTAAACAGCACCACACCCAAAGAGACCAGATTATTCGCTAGATTATTTCCGACCAAAGCGGCGGCCACAAAAAGACCAGGCCGCTGGATCAACCACAAAAGCAGTCGAGCCGTCCCATCCCCTTCGATCGCCTCCAAACGGAGCCGAACTCGCGAAGCCCGATACAAACCGGTTTCCGAGCCGCTGAAAAACGCACTCAGCGCCAACCCAATCGCTCCCAGCACAAAGGCGAAAGGCATAGCGCTCACCCTGAGGGCTCCTGGGGGGAGAATCGGACTTCCACAAGCATCTGACCCTGCCCCCACACATCGCAGACGCAAAATTCCAGAGGTCCCCAGCGGCAGGTATCTCCCCGAGTAGGGAATCGGCCTAATTGTTCCAGCAACAGTCCCGCCACGGTGGCGGCATGGGCTGGAGGACGTTCGATCCGGAAATGGTGTGCGATCCGTCGTAGGCTGGTGATTCCGGTGGCTTCCCACACCCCAGGACGAACCTGCCGTAATGGCGGGCGATGCAGAAGGCGTTGACTTCGGCTGGAAGCCGGTTGAAAAATGCTCTCCATCACATCTTCCAGCGTCAATACGCCGAGGGTTTCTCCATACTCATTGACCACCACCGCGGCGGGACGCATTTGGTCGATCATTTGTTGCAAGGCCTCCGCCACAGTGATACACCAAGGTACATAGAGCGTCCCGTCTGCTGGATCGGGAAGAGAACTCACGGAGAAGGGGTTCATCTTTCGGAGGCTGATTGCGGCGGTGATTTCGTCGGTTTGAGGATCGGCCAGAAACAGATAGCCGCTGGGAGGCGGGGTATTCTGTACATCTTTCCACTCTACCGGCGGTCGAAACGTGATTACCTGGGTACGCGGACGCATCAGTTCGTCCACCCGCATCTCCGACAGAAGCACTACACTTTGGAGAATCTCTTGTTCCTGTTGGACTAACGGGGCGTATTCCGCGCGGGTCATGGGCCCTCGGGCAGCGGCGAGTTCGACGGCCCGTTCTAAGTCCCGTAGATGCAGATACGGTTCCGGTTCAAACCGGGGACAAAGGAGCCGTTGGGAAATCTGGACCATTTGCCGGAGCACCGGCAGGAGCGGATCCACTAGGCGTATGGCCGCCTCCAAGGGCAGACTGACCCAGGAGGCCGCCCCACGCGGCTGAAACACGGCCAGCGTCTTTGGCAACACCTCGCTGAAGACGATCAAGACCGCCAACGCCGCCAGGGCAAAGATGCCGGAAGAGGCCGGCCCCCGCTGTTGCTGGAGTTGCAGGCCCACAATGGAGGTAATCGTAAAATAAAGTACATTGACGAGCAAATTCCAAAACAGCACTCCGGTCAGCAGTCGATCTGGTTCCTGAAGCAATTGGACAGCAAGTTGCTGCGTCCTAGAACCGGATGCCATCAGCCGACGATCTCGAGGGCTTAAAGAAAACAGAGCGGCTTCCGAAGCCGAGAAAAAACCCGAGACCAACAGGAGCCCCCCCATTCCGATCAACCAGGGAGCATAGGCGATCCACGGCTCCATGATGCGCCTCGTGGACTAATCCGCAGTGGTTCGTCCGGTAGCGACGTCAAATTCAGCCAGCGCCGGCACTAACAAGGCGGCTGTAGCAAATCCATAAGCCGCCGCCACCACTAAAAACACCCCTAAGGTATATTCCAGCAGAAAACTGGTCATGGCATAGAAGGCGGCCAAGGGGCATCCGAAGGCGGCGATGGCTTTGGCCGCCGAGGGGGTGCGAAATCCCATCACCATATACAGCCCCAATCCGCCGCCCAACATAAAAGCTAAAAACGGCTGCAACTGCGACTGGAAAGAACCGCTGAAAGCCGCCATGATCATCGTGCAAACCGCTACTCCTACACAGAGAAAGAAAACAGCACCCAAGCTGGCGCTAATGGCGGTTCGGCTATTGGGAAATGTCATTCCCGTATGAAGACCCAAGATCGAAACAAATCCGAACAGGATGAATAGCCCCAGGATCATATACAGAAGGTTTTCCAAACTCATCGCCCCGCCAAGCCATATCAAAATACATAAGATCATCGGAAGAATGATCGTATCTTTCCCATGGTACCATATCCCGCCGAGTTTCCCGAAAATAATCTCCGCCGGACTTAAATCGCTCACCAGAAGCAGGTCCATCGCGCCGGCGTCCCGCTCTGTGGTCATGGAGATCACCGCCTGCGCATTGACCAACATCAGGCTCAAGACACATAGAGGAAGCAACGGGAGAGCTATTGCGGACTTCGGAATCGGTTGCCCCGCCTGTAAGGTATTCATCAAGAGCACCGCTGCCCCAGCCCACAGAAGCCAATAGACCGCTTTGACCAGAATGATTTTTCGGCCATAGGCTCGGGTGCAAATTTCCCGCCAAATAATCGGGTTATCCCAGACGATGCGGTGAGGGGGTCGAGGCGAAGAAGCGGCGGCTTCCCGCCCCAGCGAACCCGGCTGTGGCGTCGGCGCAGAATCTTTCTTAGCGCCCCAAATACTGCGCATCGGCGCCTCTTCCGGCGGAGGCGTATAGCTCTGTTGGGAGGGATTCCACACCCGAACCCAGGCGATGGCAACGCCATTGAGCAGACCGCTCCATCCGATCGACGCTCCCAAAAACCACACGACCGAAGGGGGCCACAGGCCCAGCAAAGCCTCCTCGGCAGTGACAGGCCGGATCGCTGCCAAAATGGCTTGCCAGGGGCTCATGGCCGAAGCCCATTGCCTGGCTGAAATCCCCAGCCAACTCTCCCCAAAACCGCCCGCCCCTATGACCTCCCAAAAGGCCACCCAAAACACGATCCCCAAAACGGTGATGGCCAAACTTTGCAATGTCTTTTCCCGCCAAAAGGCAAACATGGTCCCGAGGCTTCCGCATAATAGGATGCTGCCCAAAGTGACCATAAAGCAACCCGTTACTTGCCCCAACGAAACCCCACCCCACAAAACCATGAGCAAAAATAACGGCGCCCCCGCCGCCAAAAGAACCAATATATTGAGCACCGAGGCCAGTAGTTTGCCCAGAACCAATTCGTGGTTGGATAGGCGGGTCAAAAGCAACAATTCCAGCGTTCGGCGATCCTTCTCCTGACCCACTGCGGTCGCTGACATCAGCCCAGAAAAAAATACGGCCAACACCAATTGGAGAATCGCCAAGAGTTGAAACACGATAGCCCCGAACCGGGCCATATCTCCCAGATTGCGGATCAATTGGGTACCCGCCAAAACGAACCAGGCCGTGGCGACTACGGCGAAAAGCCCGGCCACATACCCTGCTCGGGCGGCATAGTTCCTGACACGTCGGGCAGCGACGGCCATCTCACGAGTTAACACCGGGCCAATCAACATGGACGATCGTCTCCTCGCTCAGGAGCTTATTTTGACTGTATCTACCCGGCCAAAACCCCCACAACTTGTAGGGGGTAAGAATCGGCTCAAACCCAACAGATTGTGGTAATTCCTTCCGGTAGATACAGTCAAGTTAAAAGACCTTCGAAATAAAAAGGGGCTATCCTTTGCAGGGAATTCTATGATACCTTCCCCAGCCCCAGAGCGGGAGAGTTCCCGCCGTCCCCCCCACAGTCAGACCTAGCTGGCAAAGAGGGCAGGATCCCAAAATGGGGGAAACTCCCTAAAACGGAGGGAGTGTCTTCCAGGACTCCTCCCAGGGGAGAAAAGAGCAAGAGAATGTTTCGGAACCCCTAATATGGGGGCTTGGAGCGAGGAAGGTAAAAAGAGGAGAAACTCCAAGCAGCCCGTGGGGGACTCGGCGTTTATAGCGACTGGCCAGACTGGTACGTCCGGGTGCTTCCGGGCCGATATTCCCCGGTGCTGGAAGAGCCGCCCGAAGAAGTGCCAGACCCACTGGGCATCTGATACGGCGGGGTATTGGGAGGATTGTAGCCGGTTTCGCCTGGCCGATAACCGGTATCGCCAGGTCGATAGCCGGTATCCCCAACCGGGGGGTCCGATTCTCCAGATCGGGGGGGGCCCCAGGCGGAAGAGCTGGCCGTTCCAGAAGAGGGATTGTCCGCGGGGGAGGTACGGGTAGATGCCCTTGCCCAATCGTCCGAGGCACTCCTGCCAGTATTTCTGGAGGCATTGGCCCCATCGAATCGGGAATCCCGACTCGAGGGATTGGTCAAGTAGGGATTGCTGTAGGGGCTGGGGGCGGGAGCCCCAGTGGAGGGGCTGTCCAGGGGGCGGTAGTTGCTCCCAGGAACATAACTCGGCCCAGAACCACTAGGCGAACTGGTAGGAGAGGTTTCGCCGGACCTATTCCAGGTGGTGGAAGGAGTCGTCCCAGCAGCCCGATCCCCCAGGGAAGAACTGCCACGGGAGTATCCCGAGGGTGCATATCGGTCGGTACTGCCACTCCAGGAGGGGATCCTTTCATATCCCTCTTGGCGTGTCGGTGTTCCTGACGGGGAATAGTCCCTACCCCCGGAAGAAACGCTTTCCCAACTCCTCCAATTGGGGGACGAAGAGGGTGAGCCAGAAGAGGGGGTTCCATACCGATCTGGAGAATAGCCCGGTGAGGAATAATCCCGACTGGGATAACCAACAGCATTGGCCCGGGAGGCGGTTAACGGAGGATTTTCCCCATACCCAGGTCCTCCATCATATCGGCCCACTTGGGGGGAGATGCCGCCCCGAGAACTTAGCGGGTTCGTTCCGGATGGACCATAAGAAGGTACTCCATAGGGGGGTGATGTGGCCTCTGAAGAAGACTTCGTTCCACTGCTAGGCGAACCATAGGCCATAGTGCCCCCATAGCGATTTCCAAGGGCAGAGGTCCTGCTGCCAGAATCGCCCGCAGCGTCCAAAGAAGAATATCCCGCTTTGCTAGAAAGAGAGGAGGTACTGGTTTGTCCCGTGGGATTACTGCCAGGCTTGGACTGAGTCAATGCCCGGTCGTCGGTAGAACTATAGCCGGGTTTCACAGGGGTGGGATTGGCCAGGCTGCTCGGTTTTTCCGGTTCCGATGTCTTTTTAGGCATCAGAAAAGCGAAAGGGTTCGACCAGCTTGGAGCGAGTCCTCCTGCTTTGCATCCGCTGAGACCTACGGCAAAGATCACCCAAACCGACCAGTGTTTTTGACGCATGGAATCCATTCCTTTCCAAATATTTGCCCCGGCAGCCCCTCCTTGCGGCTTCCAGGTAAAAACGAGTTTGTCCTGAGTACTGATCCCCGGCGTGAACCGGTAAAAATGAAAGAGCAACTCTAGAAAAGTCGGGGCAGGAGGAACCGGGTGGGATTATAAGAACCAAGGAAATTGCGTCAAGGGGAAAAATAGTGTCCTCTGAGGGGGGATCGAGAGGAGCAAGGAGTTAGATGAGGCTGTCCCGAAATGGGCAGCCCAGAGGCGGCCCCGATCCCTTTGCAATCCGTTCTGGCTAACCCAAATGCCGTTTTCTTAGGGTTTTGGGAGGCTTGGGGCCGCCCGGTGGAGGTGCATCTCGGCTAAAACGGAATTTCGGGACAGCCTCAATTAGATTCGAAGGAAATTACGCCTTTTTGGTGGGGTGTAAATACATCTAAAGGTGGATCAAGAAGACTCCTGCTCCAGCAGAGCATCGACAAAGCTGTCGGCTTCAAAGGGGGCGAGGTCTTCTGGCTGTTGGCCGACCCCCACGAACTTCACTGGCAGTCCGACCTGTTGGCGGATAGCGACGACTACCCCTCCTTTGGCGGTACCATCCAGCTTGGCCAAGACAATCCCAGTACACTGGACCGCATCGGTAAAGTGCTTTGCCTGGCTAATGCCGTTTTGCCCGGTTGTGGCGTCCAAGACCAAGAGGACCTCATGCGGGGCCTCTGGAATCTGTTTGCCCAGGACCCGGTGGATTTTGGAGAGTTGTTGCATGAGGTTATACTGGGTTTGGAGTCGGCCGGCGGTATCCACGATGCAGACATCGGTGTTGGTTTGTAAGGCCTGGCTGACGGCCCGATGCGCCACACTGGCCGGGTCGCTGCCATGCTCGCCGGTAACAATCGGGCAGCCCAGACGTTGGGCCCAAATGGTCAGTTGTTCGACGGCGGCTGCGCGGAAAGTGTCGGCGGCTCCCAAGAGAACCGATCGGCCTTGGTCTTGAAACATTCGGGCCAACTTGGCAATGGTGGTCGTTTTGCCGCACCCATTGACCCCGCAGACCATAATCACCGTCGGCCCACCGGAAGCCATGCGGATCGGCGATTCCGGTTGTCGTAAAAGGTCCCGCAATTTTTTCTTGATCTCTGCCAGGACCTCTTCTAAGGTGATTTTCCGAGAAAAGAATTCCGAGCGGACTTCTTCGACGATCTTCCGGGCCGCCTGCACTCCCATATCCGTCTTCACCAAGATAGCGAAAAGCTCTTCCAGAAAGGCTTCATCCACCAATCGGCCTTCTGTTTTAAAAATGTCCCGGATGTCGGTCCGGAGAAGCTGAACCGTCTTTTTCAATCCTTGTTTGATCTTATCCAACCAACCCATAGAATCCTCCTCGTTGGAAGAAGCCTTTCTCTTGGCGTACCATGGAGCCGTTTGGCCGGTGGAAAGGTAACACTTTAGCCTAAGGAAACTCCACGGGCACGACGAGTGCGCCCCTCCATTCGGCTAAAAGGTTACGTGGAAAGAAAGGTCTTTTTACGTGTCGTTGCCGCTTGGACAGGAATGATCCCTCCGGGTGTGAAATTTCTGCAAAAGGCGAACGGATTACCTCCCCTAGACAGAAGAAGGGGGAGATATTTTGGGACAATCGTCCTCTGCCGGCAAACCGGATTCAGAAGAAACCGCCGATCCGGCAGGACCGGACGCAGCGTGTTCCTGACGAAGCCGATCCAGAATCCCGTTGACAAATCCAGGCGATTTCTCGCCCCCGAAGCGGCGGGCCAGTTCAATGGCCTCGTCCAAGACCACCGGATCCGGTGTGGACTCGTAAAGCAATTCATACGTCCCCAGGCGCAGAACATTCCGATCCGTGGGCGACATGCGTTCCAAGGTCCAGTGTTCGGCGGCCCGAGCTAAAGCGGCGTCGATTTCTGCCCGATGGGATCGCACCCCCGCGATCAGACGCCGCGCCAAATCCAACATCTCTTCCTGCCGCCACTGGGGGAAACCCTCCCGAACAAACCGTTCCAATTCCGCACGGATTGCCCAAGGTTGACTGGCCCAAGGATGATCGGCAAAACCCTCTCGCAAGAATTCTTCTAATTCCTCTTGGGCAAACTGAAGTATCCCGGCTGGACTCAACTGCTGCCGAAGAAAATCCTCCCCGACCAGCGGCGAAAGACCGGGATTCAGATCGTCCTGATAGAGCACTTGGAAGGCGGCTTCCCTGGCACGCCGCCTTAACAGTTGAACCGTCAATTCTTCTGGAGCAGACCGCTTTACCATTCGCACCGATCCCGGAGTAGTTTTTCCCAATGGAACACGATTTCCGTTCTGAAGGAGAGAAACAAATGGGCCCTCCCCAAAGGGGAGATACCCTTTGAGGACATTCCTACCCAAGCGATCCGTTCGCTTTGGCGCCGGCCTTTTGCAGCGACTCAGCCAGGGGATGGGGAGAATCTCCGCAGAAGCTGGTCTGCTCGACCCCAGAGGCGTTGGGCTGTTCGGGCGGCAACTGCCGGAGCAGATTGACCATTTCCAAGGCCGCTAGGGCGCATTCGATCCCTTTGTTGCCGAGTCGGCTGCTGGGTTGATCTTTCCCCCGGGAGGGGATTTCGCCGCCGGAGCGGGCGATTGCCTGCTCCAACGTATTACAGGTTAACACTCCAAAGAGGACCGGTAATCGATACTGGACCCCCAACTGGGCCAAAGCGAGGCTCACCGCTCGATTGATATGTTGATCATGGGTGGTTTCCCCCCGGATCACCGCGCCCAGGCAAACAATGGCCGCATACCGTCCCGTAGCCGCCAACCGAGAGGCGACCGTGGGAATCTCAAATGCTCCTGGCACCCAGGCGACTTCGATTTGTTCCTCCGCCACTCCGTGTTCGATCAGAGTCCGAACCGCTCCCTCCAAAAGCCGGGAAGTGATCGACTCGTTATACCGAGATACCACCATCGCAAACCGTCCTTCCGGCGGGCGATGATCTGCTTGATAGACCTGCATGGCGGGACTACCTCTTTACCAGGAAGATCATTTTTTCTTGCCCGATTTGCTCTGTCCAGGCCCTGAAGGTGTACTAAAATAAACCATGAGGCCCTTCCCATGGGTCCGGGAATCCGGGAGGTTTTTATTTCACGTTCAAACTCATCAGGAACTCGGCGTTGCTGCGGGTTTTTTGCAGCCGGGTAACCAGAAGTTCCATCGCATCGACCGGGTTCATTTCATTGAGCACCCGTCGCAGGATGCAGACCCGGCGATGTTCCTCTGGGTCCATGAGGATTTCTTCTTTTCGAGTGCCGCTGCGGTTGATGTCAATGGCGGGCCAGATGCGCCGATCGACCAGGCGGCGATCCAGCACAATTTCCAAGTTGCCGGTGCCTTTGAACTCTTCGAAAATCACTTCGTCCATTTTGCTGCCGGTGTCGATCAAGGCCGTGGCAATGATCGTCAGCGATCCGCCTTCTTCCACCTGACGGGCGGAACCGAAAAATCGTTTGGGACGCTGCAGGGCGTTGGCATCCAACCCGCCGGAAAGAATCTTTCCCGATGGCGGACATTCATGGTTCCATGCCCGGGCCAGACGAGTGATCGAATCCAAAAAGATCAACACATCATACCCGTATTCGACCATGCGTTTGGCTTTTTCGAGGACCATTTCGGCCACTTGGACATGTCTGCTGGGCGGCTCGTCGAAGGTCGAACTGATCACCTCGCAATTTTTCCCCTTCACTTGCCGTTCCATATCGGTTACTTCTTCGGGCCGTTCGTCGATCAGGAGCATGAAGACATACAAGTCCGGATAATTCCGCAAAGCCGCCTTGGCCATCTTCTGCATCAGGATCGTTTTGCCCGCTCTGGGTGGACTGACAATCAGCCCCCGTTGTCCGAACCCGACCGGCACAATCAGATCGACCACCCGCGTATTGATCTCCTCCGGCGTGGTCTCCAACACAATCCGTCGATCGGGATGCAGAGGGGTCAAATTATCAAAAAGCGGTTTTTTGGCCAACAGATTCGGATCTTGATAGTTGATCGCTTCGACCCGGAGGAGGGCGAAATAGCGTTCGTTTTCCTTCGGCGGCCGGATTTGTCCAGAAACCGTAACCCCCGTCCGGAGTCCAAACCGCCGAATCTGACTCGGCGAAACGTAAATATCGTCGGGACATGCCAGATAATGATACTCCGGGCTTCGCAAAAATCCGAACCCGTCCGGCAGGATTTCCAAAGTGCCCTCGCCGTACATAAGTCCACTGCTTTTGAGCCGTTCTTTCAGGATCAGGAAGATCAGGTCCTGACGTTTCAGGCCCATGTACTCGGTCAGGTTTTCTTTGCGGGCCTCTTCGATCAGTTCGGCCATGGACATTTTTTGCAGTTGGGCGATCTGGGAATCACCGGAACGTTTGAGCTGTTCAAACTGCTCGTCCGTTTCCTCCTCCAAATAGCCTTTTTCCATCAGTTCTTCAGCGATCGACAGGGGTTCTTCTTCCTCCTCATAGGGATTGGGCCCCCGATAGTTCGCAGAAGAGACGGGCCCGCCGGAAGCGGCACCCGTCGCAGAGCTGGGTTCTGGAGAACTGGACGAACCAGCAGCGGACAGTGTATCTTTATATCCTATCTCAGCAGGGGGACCGGAAACCTCGGTTCCGGCAGTCTCTTGGTCCACGCCGAAATCGGCGTCGGAAGCCGCCGGGAAAACCGTTGAATTCCCTTCAGAATGCCCAGGATCCGTCCTACCGCTTTCTGAGGGTAGAGGTTCCTGTTCCTCTGGGAAAACCCCCACGGCCCAAGGGGCTTGGGGCGATTTTTTCTCCGTTTGTTCCGGCGAGTCGTCCAAAGCGGCCGGCTCGGGTGGGGATTTCTTCGGGGAGGAATTTTTTAATCCATTTTTTGCGCCGGAATTTTTCCCGCTGGATCCGGTCCGCTTCGATCGAGTTCGGATGCCGCCGTTGGAGGCCGTCGGAGCACGCTCCGCAAGAGAATCGGAAGATTGTTCCACCGGAACAGACGCTCCCTCCGGAAAGACCTTTCCAGAGGCCGTCGGTTCTGCCGAATCCTCGGACGGAAGATTTTCCACCGGATCACTCTCCTGCAGGGGAGGAGTTTCACCGAAAGGCGACTGGCTCGATCTCTGATTTTCCGACCGATTCTGTCGCAGTCCATTCCGTCGCAAACGATTTCCTAAAGGGGAATTTTTTCCTTGGGACATAATCCATAGACTCCTACACGAGGAGACTTCACGATAGGGCCCCAGCGCCTCGTCAGCGCCGGGAAATGTTCGGTTGCCGTTCAAAATCTCAAAAGATACTTAAGGATAAGCAGGCCCTGGGATGAGGGATTGCCAAAATTGGAGGACTTGTCTGCGTGTATGTTCAAGGGTACCGGAGTTATCAATAATTATATCTGCTCGGAGGCGTTTTTGTTCCAGGGGCCATTGGGCGGCCTCTCGGGCGGCGAATTGCTCAGGCGACCAACCACGGGTTAAGGCTCGCGCCTGCCGGATCTCCCAGGGAGCATCGACAAACACCAATTTGTCGCACCACCGATCCCAGCCCACTTCCAGTAAAAGGGGGGCGTCCAAAACAGCGGCTGTGCACCCTGTCTCGGCTAAACTTTGGGCTTGCATCCGCAACAACTGGCCTATTTCAGGATGGGTAATTTCTTCTAGATACATACGGTCTTCAACGGCCTGCGGGGAATGGGCAAAGACCCGCTGGGCTAATTGGGCTCGATCGACCTGTCCATTCGGTCCGAAGACCTCTTGGCCCCACCGAGCCCGAATCGCCTCCTGAATCTGGGGCATCTGCAAAACCTGATGACCTGCCTGGTCTGCATCCAGGATACAAGCCCCCAGCCGGGCCAGCTCCTGCGCCACCACACTCTTGCCGCTGGCAACCCCGCCTAACAGCCCGATGATCCGCATGGGCTTCCTTACTCCACCGGATGTAAATCGGCCCAATTGGGACCCACACTTACATCCACTTTCAAAGGGACGTGTAAAGGGCAAACTCCCCCCATTTCGGCTGAGACCAATTTAGCCAATTGGGGAGTCTCCTCCTGAGGCCCTTCTAACACCAATTCGTCATGAATCTGAAGTAACATCCGACTAGCCAACCCATCTTTCCGGAGCCGACGACAGACGGCCAGCATGGCCAATTTCATCATATCTGCCGCCGATCCTTGAATGACGGTATTGATGGCGGTTCGTTCGGCGAGGTTCCGTTGGCGGCCGGCATCAGGTCGGACACCCTCAATAGCACGCCGGCGGCCCAGAATAGTTCTAACATACCCTGTTTGATGGCATTCGGCTAGGGTCTGGCGCAGAAATTCTTCAATTCTCGGATACCCCCCAAAATAGGCATCTATAAACTGAGCGGCTTCTT
>Ga0272448_1001186_pt1 | contig 36316 bp, 30 predicted proteins | sample YNPCB0191_FD_202220 | JGI IMG/M metagenome (GOLD analysis project Ga0272448, IMG submission 202220) | Hot spring sediment microbial communities from Yellowstone National Park, WY, United States - YNP-CB-019-1 | ecosystem: Environmental > Aquatic > Thermal springs > Hot (42-90C) > Sediment...
AAGGGCAGGGCGCGGCGAGACACGCTCCAGCAGGCGCAGCGCCAGCGGAACGCGCCCATCGCCAACGGCGTCCAGGTAGGCCGCCACTTCCGCCTGGGCGTCGGCCACATAGCGGTCGGCGATGACCACCCACCCGCGCATCAAGGGCCAGGCGACGCGTGCCATGTACTGCCGCCACAAATCCAGCGCGATGACCCAGGGCCACAGGCGGCGAACAAGCGGCCGCCGCCAGAAGGCCTCCCGCCGCTGCCAGGGATCAGGCCCATTCCCGCCCTCGCTGCGGTCAGCGCCCGACGCCCCGCCCAGCCACCGCTTGCCCAGGCGAATCAGCGCGTCGGTCAGCGGCGAGGACGCCCCTCGCGTCCACACGACCCGCGCGCGGATGTCGCACGCCCCGAAAGCCGCCCGCAGCGCCTCGGCGTGGGCGGTCTTGCCCGACCCGTCCACGCCGCTGAATGCCACAAGCATGGGGCGCTGCGAGCGCACCTTGAGCCTGCGCCGCACGCCCGCCAGGGCATGGCGAACCGCGTCGTCCCACTTCTGCGCGGGCGACAGGCGACGGTCGCGGGCCACCTTGGCGAAGTACTGCCGCTTGCTGTAGGCGAAGGGGATTCGCGCGGGCAATGCCGCCGCGTCCACGGCGGGCAGCGACAGCGACGGCGCGCGGCGCGGCACGTGGGGCGGAATGCGGGCGTCCGCGAACCACGCCGCCTCCACCCGCGACACGCATCCCAGGATGACGTTCAGCCCGGCGAGCCAGCCGCGTTCTTCCGCCTGGCGCGCGCAGTAGTCCCAGTCAAAGCCAGGGCCGCCCAGGCAGTGGCGCACCTTGACCACGTCCCATATCTTGAATTCCTTGTCCTCGTAGAAGGCGTGCGCCAGCGTTACCAGCAATTCGTCTTCTGGGCACAGGATGGACACCGCAGGGTCGTCGGCAGAGGGCCGAACCCGCTCCCACAGCCACTCGTCCACCAGGAAGCCCGTGCCCCAGCCCACCTGCGTGTGCAAGTGAATCGCCGAGACCTCCGCTCCGCCCGCAAACCGCTTGAATAGAAACTTTCGCGGCTCCTCAATGTTGCGCAGTTCCACGTAGCCCAACCGGTAGAGCGCCTGCGCGGCGGGCAATTCCAACTGCGGCGGCACGAGCAAATCCACGTTGTCGCTGCGATACGGGAACGAAGGCGCAATCCCCGCCGACTTGATGAGCGCGCACGGCACTCCCAGCGACTGCAAGGCGTCGCGCACTTTCAGGTACTCGCCTCTCTGGCGGTGCAGACTGGCCTCCTCTTGCGCGATGGCTTCGGCCAGTGGCGGCGCGCCCCAGACGGGCAAGTCCGGGCGCGCGCGGCGGGCCGACAGCAGCGGCACCTTGTTGCGCCGCAGGCACGCCACCAGCGCGTCCAAGTCGGCCTGCGCCCAATCTTCCGCCGCCACCGGCTTCGCGCCCGCATCGCTGAGGAAGACCGCCAGGCGCACCTCGCGCTCGCTCATGGGGTCCCTCCGGGGATGAGCAGCCGCGCGGCGGCGGCCCAACTGTACGACTGCACACGGGCGCGGGTGCTCGCCGACCCCTCGGCCAGCGCCTGCCGCACCGCATCGGCCAGTTCCGCGTCGTCCGAGACGTAGCGCAGGCCGTTGCCCTGCGGGAACAGCCGCGGGAGTTCGCCGAAAGGCGTGCTCACGACGGGCAGGTTGCAGGCCATCGCCTCCAGCACCGACATGGGAATCTCCACGCTCCCCTGCGCCGAATGCACGGGGAACACATAGCAGTCGGCCATCTGGTACAACTCGGCCAGGCGCTCCACGTAGCGGGTGATGACGATAGCCCCCGCATCCTCCAGCGCGCGCACCAGCGCCTCGTCCACGCCGAACGCCGAACTCCCCAAGACCAGGACATGAGCCTCGCCCTGCAATGCCCGCTGGAGCGACACCAGCGCGCGGATGTTGCGGTTGGGCAGGATGTGCCCGGCGTGGAACACGAGGGGCATATCGGGGGCCAGCCCATACTGCGCCCGAAGCGCGCGCCGCCGGGCGGCGTCGGCCGGGACGAACGTATCGGTGTCCACGGCGGGCGGCAAGATGCGCACGTCGCACCCCATTTCGCGCAGGGGGGCCGCGGTAGCCTGCCCCTGCGCCCACACGGGGCCGGCGCGCAGCAGCGGGATCACGAGCCGCGCCAGTCGCCCGTGCCGCCGCGGCTGGAACGCGATGAGCGCCACCGGCGTTCGGGCATAGGCCGCGAGGACGCGGGCGCGCACAAAACTGAACAGCGTGGCGCACGCCGTCGGGAAGTAGAGGGTGTACTCGGGCCCGAACCCGCGCACGCGCCGCATGAGGTCCGCGCTGACGAGCAGACGGTTGGCCCGCACGCGATGGACGCCCGCATCTGGCATACCCTCGCCCCTGCTCGTGAGCGCCAGCACCTCGTGCGAACCCCGCAGCGCCCTGAGCAAAAGCCAGGACGCCTTCTTGATGCCCTCGTCAAAGGGCGGCACCAGCGCCTCAGAGACGTACAACACGCGCATCCCGGTTCACCCTCCCTGCGCCACCTGGCGGTACAGATCCACATACCGCGCGACGACTTGGCGCAGGCTGTAGCGCTCCTCCACGCGCTGCCTGGCGACGGCTCCCATGCGGCGGCGCAGCGGCTCATCGGTCAGGACGCGCACCAGGCGGTCGGCCAGGCTTGGGATGTCATCCTGCGGCACGACGTACCCGCTCACGCCGTCCTCTATCATGTCGGGCACGCTGCCCACGCGCACCGCCACGGATGGCTTCCCCGCCGCCGCCGCTTCCAGGATCACGCGCGGCGAGGACTCCTGCCGCGACGTCAGCGCCAGCACGGCGCACTCCGAATAGGCTCGCAGCGTCTCATCGTAACCCATGAGGCCGTGGAAGACCACCGCCTCGGTCAGGCCGTGCTCGGCCGCGTAGGCCTCCATCCGCTGGAGATACGGGCGGTCGTCTATGCGGCCGGCGAAGTGCACATGCGCCTCGGGCACCCGCTCGCGCACGAGTTTCAGGGCCTGGAGCAGCGCCAGCCCGTTCTTGAGTTCGGTAACGGTCCCCGCGCATAGGATGCGGCCGGGGACGGTGCGGTCGGGAACCGCAAAATAGTCCTCGGAGATGGGGATGGGGATTTCGGTCCACCGTGGGTCGTCCTCGGCACGGTACTCCCTCCGCACGTAGGGGTTGATGGCCACCACCTTGCGCACCCGCTGCACGGCGAATCGGTCAAACAGCATTGCCGCACGGTAGCGCAGGCGGTCAAACCACGTCTTTCGGAATATCTCGGCCTCGCGCCACACGATGCCGTGAATGGTGAGCACCGTCGGGAATCCTGCCAGGATGCCCGCCGCCGCGTAGTGGCCCATGTGCGCGTTGACCACGTCGGGCCGGATGCGGCGGAACTCGCGGCGAAGTTTCCACACGGACGTGAGCATGTTGGGCACCACGCGACGGCGCGGCGCATGGAGATAGTGCACGAACACCGGGCCATCCTGCACAACGCGGTCGGCCTCTACCTCCTTCGTGCAGTGGACCACGTGGAGTTCAAGGCCGTCCACCGCCTTGAACCCGCGCACCAAGTCGCACGCGACGGCTTGCAGCCCCCCGGACCGCCGCGACGGGTCCAGCGGATACATGATGGCAAGCGCAACGCGCAGCGGCCTGCTCACGACGCCCTCCCCTGGCGCGGCGCGAAATAGCGGGCGTAAGGGCTGGGCTGCCCGCGCTTCGTGGCCACGTAGATGTACTCCGACGTGAAGCCCAGGCGCTCCAGCCAGCGCCGCAGGGTGTCCAGCCCAAACCCGTAGCCCGACGCGACAGGCCCCTTCCTCACGGCCACGACCTCCATGTCGGCCTTGCGGAACTCGGCCAGCCACCGGGACTTGCGAAAAGCCCGGAACTCCTCCAGATGGCCCGAAGACACGCCGTGCGTCTCCGGGATGAACCAGCGGTACAGGAACGAATGTGGGCGCTTGCGCGTTTTCGGGTTGTTGTCGGCGGCCGGGACCAGAGGCGCTGGCTCGTGGCCTGCGGGCGTGTGGCGGCGCACCTTTGCGGCCAGCACCCGACCTCCGCCCCGCGCAAACACCCGTTCAAGAAGGACGACCACGCGATTCGGGAAGTACAGCAACAGTTCGCAGAATTTCCAAAACGGGCTAGGGACGACGTGAATCGTTACCCCGCCGTCCTTCAGCACCCCTTGGATGCCCGCCAGGGCGCGCTGGGGCGCGGGGAGATGCTCCAGCAGATTGGACGAGGACACCAGGTCAAACGACCCTGGCGGGAAAGCGTCGCCGACCTCTTCGGCGTCCAGCACCTGATAGTCCACTGCATCGCGCGGGGGCAGGCTCAAGATGGCCGGGTTGATGTCCGTGGCGGTGAGTCGGCGCACGTACTTCATCAGAAGGGCGCTCTGGAACCCATTGCCGGCCCCCAGTTCCAGCCCATCCGCGAACACCCCCTCCGGGCAATCGCCGAAGATGATGTCCATCTCCCTGGTTCGGTAGGCATGGAGCCACTGATACCAATCGGGCTTGATCCTCATGGCGCGGTGCTCCTTTCGCCGCCCCGCTCCAGGCGCAGGACATCGGCATAGACATCCAGGACGCGCCGGGCCACCACAGCGCCCCGGAAGTTCTCCTCCGCGTAGGTCCGGGCCGCATCCGCCAGCGACGCGGCCAACGCGCCGTCGGACAGCACCCGCACAAGGGCATCCCGCAGCCCGGCGACGTCCCCTGGCCGCACCAGCAGCCCGTGCACGCCATCCTGGATGATGTCGGGCACGCCGCCGACGGCCGTGCTCACCACCGGCACGCCCGCGGCCATGGCCTGGGCCACGGCGGCGGGCAGCGTCTCCTGCCACGAGGGTAACGCCAGCACGGCGGCGCGGGCGTATTCCGCCAGGATATCGGCCTCGGGCAGCGGGCCGAGCAACTGGACGCTGTCCTCCAGCCCGTGCTGGGCCACCAGGCGGCGCACCTGCGCGACGTAGCCCGGGAACTGACGGACGTCGCCCGCAATCCGCAGGCGCACGCCGGGCACCTGCCGACGGACGCCCGCGACCGCCTCCACCAACTCGCGCACGGCCTTGCGGGGGCTGACCACGCCGGCGAACAGAATCGTGTGCGGTTCGGGCGCGCGCGACAGACCGAAGAACCGCTCGGAGATGGCATTGGGCACAAACCAGACGCGGGCACCGGTCCAGGGGGAGAACTCGCGGGCCACGTAGGGCGCAATCGCGATGAGATAGCGCGTTCGGCGGAGACACCGCCGCTCGTACCAGGCGTCCCAGAGACCCCGCGCGCGCTGCGAAAGCCCGCGCACATACGCGAACTCGCGGAAGGCCACCCCGTGCGCGGTGATCACGGCAGGCGCGCCCGAAGCCAGCGCCGCGCCCGCGTAGAACGTCGTCCCCTGTGCGTGCACCAGGTCGGGCTGCTCCTCGTCCACAATGCGGCGGATGGCCCGAAAGTCGCCGGCGTAGCCCACCGCCCGACCCCACCGAAGCCGAGGCAGGTAGGTGATCCTCGCCGCGCCGCGCATGCGAGACTCGGGCGCGCGCACCGAGGGCAGCGACGTTACGACGTGCAGGCTCACGTCGGCATCGGCCGCCGCGCCGTCCAGAAAGTACATGACCGTGGACTCCACGCCCCCGTGAGCGCGTTCCCAATCCAGCGGGAATGGGCTTAGAATCAAAACCTTCACGCCGCCCCCTCTGCCGACTTCTTCGGCACGATGAGAGCCTGCCCGCTTCCCAGAATCCACCCCAGGACGCCGCCGACCAGGACGTAGAACAGCACCGCGCCAAATGCGAAGATCACCGTGTCCCCCGCCATGCTAGGCAGGAGATAGGCCACGAACGCGCCCCACGTTGCCACGATGAGGCTCCGCGCCTTCTCGTCGGCGATGCTGAGGTAGAACCGAAGCGTAACCCAGAATGCCGACAGCATGAACCCCAGGTACGGGACGAGCGTCATCAGTCCGCCGTGAACCAGGATGTACACCAGCGAGTTGTGTGGCGACATGAGCACCCGCGCGTTCGGGTCCGCGTACTGGTAGGCCGCCCCCCGCGCGTACAGCGTGTACAGCGCCGCGAAGTTCCCCTGCCCCACGCCGGTGAAGGGGTGCGCCTTGATCATCTTCCACGCGGTCCCCAGCACCTGCATACGCCAGATGATGGGCCCTTCGGCTTGCAGGCGTTCGCGGATGGCCGGCGTCGCGCTGACGACCCCCCAGGTTACAACCAGCAGCACGACCGCCGCAATGAAGACCGGCAGGAAAACCTTGCGGAAACGGGGGTAGAAGGGCAACATCACCAGCAGACTGGCGATGAAAGCGGCCCACCCCGCGCGGTTGTAGCACATGAACGACCCCACCGCAAGCGCCAGCAGCACGCCCAGCCACACCAGGCGCCGCCCTCGCGTCTTGCTCTCAATCATGCCGCGGGCCGCGAGGGGAGCCGCCATCGCCAGGCACACCGCCGTGAACGCGGGGTTGCCCAGCAGATTGACGACGCGGCGCACGTGGGTGGAGTAGATAACGCTGCGGTCTTCGGGGTAAAATAGGATGATCCCCGTCATCTGCTCGTGGGTGGCCAGCACTGCCAGGTACAGCCCCACGATGGCAATGGTGATGGCGATACGCTTGACGTCGCGCTCGGTGGAAAACAACTGCCGCGCAAGGAAATAGGCCACCACCGGCACCAGCCAGATGTCCCAGTAGTGCTGCAGCGCCTTGTTGGTGGACATGGGCGCTCCCGAATAACTGATGAGGGTGAAGACCGCGAACAGCGCCATGAAAACGTCGCTCCAGATAACGCGGGACAACTTGCGCCTTCCGATGGCCACCTGCGCCGCCCACAGCGCCAGCAACACCAGCGTAACCAGGCGGCTCAGTTTGAGGTCGGGGATGCCGTGCCCCAACTGAATGTCCAGCGGGATGAACCGCGCATAGGGCGCGACGATCATCCACAGCAGCATCCCCATCTTCGGGTCCACGACGACGGCCCCCAGGCAGAACGCCACGCCGACGGCGGTAACCACCGTGGCACACTGCGGGGACATCAGCAGAACCCCCAGCGCATATCCCAAACCCAACGCGACAGCAACGAGCGCGATCCGCCCGATAAGGCGAACCGCCCTGCCGTCGCCCGAAAGCCACTCCAACCTACGAATCATCGCAACTCCTCGTACACAGCCTGCACCCCCGCCACGTACCGCTGCACCGTGAACCGCGCCTCTACCTCGCGGCGGGCAGCGGCAGCCAGGCGCTGGCGCAAGTCCGGCTCGCGCATCAGCCGCTGCAACGCCAGGGCCAGGCGCTCCGCGTCCCCCGGCGGCACGAGAAGGCCCGTCCGCCCGTCCTCCAGGATTTCGGGCACGGCCCCGGCGGCGGTCGCCACAATCGGCAACCGCGCCGCCATCGCCTCCACGATTACGCGGCCAAACGGCTCCGGCTCTATGGACGTGTGGGCCAGCGCGTCCACCGATTGCAGGAGCGCGGGCACATCCGCGCGGAAGCCCGCGAAGACCACGCGCCCCTTCAGCGGCCCAGACTCCACCCGTGCTCGCAGTCGCTGCTCAAAGTCGCTCCCCCGCCAGCCCTCGCCCACGATGCAACCGAACAGGCGAGGGTGCTCCGGTATCAACCGCTCCATCGCGTCCAGGAACACCTCATGCCCCTTCCAGGGCACCATGCGCCCCAGCAGCGCCACCACGAAGGCGTCTTGCGGCAGGCCCAACTCCGCCCGAATGCGAGGGCGCTCGCCCGCAAGGTCCGGGAACTCCGTCAGGTCCACGCCGTTGTAAACGACATACCATTTGCGCATGGGCGCGCCGGTGTCCACGAGCCAGTCCGCGATGGCCCTGGAGATGAAGATATAGGCTGCCACGCGCGGCAGCAGCAGGCGGTCAAAGCGGGTCGGCGGCTCAAAAGAACGCACGTGGCATACCACCGGCACCCGCGCCCACAGCGCGCCCAGAATCTCGCCGCGGTTGAACGGAATGCCATCGTTCACATGCACCCAGTCGGGCTTCACCTCGTACAGAAGTTTGGCAAACGTCTCTGCCCGCTCCAGGATGCGCGGCAGGTGCTTGACCAGGAAGCCCGCGCTGTGGTACAGGCGGCGGCCCCATTCCCAGTCGCGCAACTTCCGCGCCGCCGAAGTCTGCGTTACCCCTTTCAGCAGCCCAGGTGTCGGCGGCGGCGTGTTGGCCCACGGACGGGTGAGCACCTGCACGCCCAGCGCCGCGAACCGATCGGCGAACGGGTTGCCCTCTGCCACGAGGACGATGGGCTCAAACCGCGTCCGATCCAGCCCGCGCACCAGGTGATACAGGCTGATGAGGGACCCGCCGATCTGGGGGGCCTTGTCCACAAGCAACACGCGCCGCATTCGCGCCAACTCCGCAGCCTACTGGGCTTGCGTTCCAGGCTTCGGACGCCTGAACGACTCAATGAACTCCAGCACGAACGCCAGGATGATCCCCGCCGCCGCGCTGATGGCAATCCCCACCAGCAGCAGGCGCGGGAGTTGGGACGGGGCGGGGCGGTCGGGCTGCCGCGCCGGTTCCGCAACCTGGATGAACCCTGCGTTCAGCGACTGGCTTTCCTTCAGAGCGGCTTCGTTCAGTTTGCCCGACAGGAAATTCACGTTGGCCTGAATCTCGTTCACGGCGGTCTGCTTCGCATCGTATTCGGAAGTCAGACCGATGAGCGATAGAAGGCGCGCCTCGCGGTCGGAGATCATCTGCTCGTATTCCAGTCTGGCCACCTGCGCCGCCTCGGCGCTGATCCGGGCCTCCGCTGCCTTCTGGGCGTAGTCCCGCGCCAGGCCGTAGTAGTACGACGCCGTGGACGTAGCACCGCGCGCCGCCGCCTCTTCGGCCTGCTGGGTGGCCTTGTCCGCCTGCTCCTGGTACAGCGTGGCCTCGCGGGTCTTCTGTTCGCCCTGCATCACCGCCATATCGCGGCTGAACCGCAACTGACGCAGTTCGTCCTGGTAGGCCGTCAGTTCCCGCTGGAGCGAATCCAGGTTATGCTGCAACTTGAACTGCAGGAAGGCTTCCTTGGCGGATGCCAGGTTCTTCTGCTGCTTCTCCAACTCCTGGGCGATGAACACGCGCAACACGGTGGCCCGCTTGGCCCGCAGGTTGCGATAGTACACCAGCGCGTTGTCCACCAACTTGGTAACGATGGTCTCGGCGTCCTGGGGAGAATCGGCCTCGTAGGAAATGTAGATGAACTCCTCCTCGGTGCCCACCGTCATGCGGTCCAGCAAGTCCACCGCGCTGATGCCCAGGTTCAGGTCGGCGATGGTCTGCCAGGCCACGATGGGGCGCTTCAGGGCGGCGATGAAGTCCTGCTGGGCCGTGGAGACTTCCTCCGCGGCGGGGCCGGACTTGAACTCCGAGAACAGCGCCACATCGCCAGGCTCCGAGGCGATGACCTGAAGCCGCACGGTGGCCTGGTACACCGGCCCCGCGGTCAGCGATGTCAACAGGATGACGCCCACCGTCAACGCGACGATGAGGCCGATGAGCCACGCGCGCTTCCAAATCACCCTCAAGTACATGATAAAATCAGTTGTCTCCATCCTTCACCTCACTTATCTACGCCCCGCAACGCCGAACGCGCGTCCGGGGCGCCTCTGGTCTATTCGTTGTGCTGCAAAAAGGCGGCCAGTTGCGACGCGATGAACTCCACGCGGGCCTCCCAGGAATGCTGGGCGGCGACGCGGCGGCGCTCGGCGCGGGCCGCCTCATCGTCCTGCGCCATCGCCGCCTGCACGGCCTCGGCGAAATGCTCGCCGTCGGCGACGGACACCCACCGCGAGAAGGCCATCGCCGCCGGTATGGGCGTGGAGACCACCGGCCGCCCCGCCGCCAGGTACTCGTACATCTTCAGCGGGTCAATGCTGCGCGTCCACTCGTTTAGTTTATACGGCATGAGGCAAATGTCCAAACCCTTGACGTAGTGCGGAACCAGGGCCACGTCCTTCTTGCCCAGGAAGTGCACGTTGGCCTCGCGCCGAAGGTCAAAACTGCTCGCGTCCTCGCGCACGGCCCACGGCCCCACCAGCACGACAGACCAGTCGGGCCGCGCGCGCGCCAGGTCGCGCAGCAAGGCGTAATCCACCTTGTCGTTCAAGGCCCCCACGTAGCCCACGCGCGGCCTGGGCAGCGCCTCCAGGTCGGCGGGCAGGCTGGGGTCCTCCAGCGCCCGCGAGAACGCCTCGTAGTCCACCGCGTTGGGCACGAGATAGGTGCGCGGGTTGTGCCGCCCCTTGCTCTCCATGAGCGCGGGCGACGTTACGAACACCAGGTCGGCGCGCTCAATCAGCCGCCGCTCCCGCTCCAGAAACGCCGTGCGGCGTTCGGGGGACAGCCCGCCGTAGCCCGCGTAGTCGTCCACGATTTGATACACGCACGCCTTCTCGCCGAATTGCCCGATGACATCCGCCTGGTCGGGCCGCACAAGCCACAGGATGGGCCGCCCCGCGCCCAGCCGCCGCATCGCCGCCCGCAAATCCCGGCGGCGCAGGCGGGCGAACAGCGACGCCAGCGGCTCCCGTCCGCTGATGGGCGCCCACAGCGGCGGCGTGTACACGTGCAGGTTGTCCAGCGCCTTGCGCAGGCGCGGCCGCCCGCCCCAGGGCCGTATCGCGCCGCTCCGAAGCCCGGCCCACACCTGGCGCAGGTAGGGCCGCGGCTCCGCGTAGATGACCAGGTTCTGCCGAGCCAGGCGGCTCATGATCTGGTGTCGGTTGCGCCAGATGTCGTCCCACGGGTCTGGCGCGAAGCACAGGATGGTCTCGCCTGCGATCATGCCTGCACCCTCCGCGCCCTGCGGTAGGCGGCCAGGTGTTGGCGCGCCAGCCCGTCCCACGCGAGCGACTCGGCATACGCGAGCGCCTCGCGCCTCGCGGCGTCCCTGTCCAGCGCGGCGGCCTGCGCCAGGGCCCGCGCCAGGCCGTGCGGGTCGTCCGATTCGTACAGGACGCCGCGACTGCCCTCCACCAGGGCGGGGAAGCAGCCGATCCTCGGCGCGACGATGGGCACGCCGAACGAAAACGCCAGGAGCGCCGCGCCCGACGTGGTTACCTCCCGATAGGGCAAAACGTCTGCATCGGCGGCCAGCAGGTAACGGTGCAGTTCCTCGTCGGGGACGTACCCCAGCCGCAGGCGAATGCGCGGGTCGCCCTGCGCCGCCGCCTCAATGCGCGCCGCGTAGCCCGCGTCCTGCGGGTTGCCCGCGATGAGCAGCACGTACCCCTCGCCCTCCAACTGGCGAAATGCCGCAATCAGTTCCTCCACGCCCTTGTAGGGCCGTATCTGCCCCAGGAATAGAAACACCTTCTGGTTCGGCGACAACCCCAGGCGCTGGCGGGCTTCCTCGCGCGTGCCGCTCACAGGGTACGCGCCGATGTAGTTCCCGTGCGGGACGACGTACACGCCGCGCCTGCGGCCGTACAGCGACGCCAACTGCGCTGCCACGCACTCGTCGTGAACGTGCACGGCGTCGGCCAGCCAGAACACGCACCGATTGGCCCATCGGTTCAGGCGCGCGTTCTGCCCCTCGTGGTGGGCCAGGTTGTGCACGGTGTACACCAGCGTGATGCCCGAGAACCGCGCCAGGAGAAGCGCCGCCACCAGGCGCGCGAACTTCTTCAGCGCCCGCCAGCGCGACGGCGACGCGATTTGCAATTCCACCCAGTGCAGGTGAATCACGTCCAGCCGCCGATGGCCCCACACCCAGCCAGGCGTGAGGTCGCGGTGAGACATGGCGCGCACGCCTGGGATGGCATCCAGCGCCTGGCGGAGCAACTCCACGTAGGGGTTCATCGTAACCGTGGAGATAAGGGCCACGCGCAGGTTCTGGTCTGCGTCGCGCGGGCGGTCGGCTCCCCATGCCGTCATCTCAGGCCTCCTTCGCGACGGCGCTGCGCCGACGGAGCTGCACGAACTCCCACGCCGCCTGCGCCAACTGGCGCACCTCAGGGTCAATGGCCCACATGATGGCCGCGTACACCACCACGATGGCCACGCCCGCCGCGCCCAGCCGAACGATGGCCCGCGTCAGGCCCCACGTGTTCCAGTACACCAGTTTCCCCGCCAGCACGGCGATCACCGACGCCACCCCCTGGGGCACGAGAATCTGCACGTACTTGCCCCACGACGCGTGGATGATCTTGTTGGCCAGGAAGACCGAGATGCCGAAATCAATGACCGAGATGATCGCCGAGAACAGGCTGACGCCGACGATCCCGCCCCACTGGATGGACGGGTACAGGAAGATGAGCATCATGGTCAGCCGCCACAGCGCAATGTAGGTGAGCCACTTGGGCTGCCCGCCCGCCTTGAACACGTTCCCCATGTTAGCCGCCACGGAGCGCACCAGCCCGTAGATGCCCAGCAACTGCATCGGCAGGATGGCGGGACTCCACTCCTTCCCATAGGCCTGCGTTACGAAGTTATCGGCGAACCCGATGGTGGTTACCGCGATGGGCACCGACAGGAGCGACACGTACTTCAGCGCGCGGAAATACACGTTGCGGAACATCCCCAGGTCGCTCTGGACTTTGGAGAACGTAGGGAACATCACCTGATTCACCAGGCGCGTGATCTGCGTGGCGGGCAGGTTGGCGATGGTGTAGGCCAGGTCGTAGAACCCCAGCGTCGCAGTAGCCAGGAACTTGCCGACGAAGACGTTGTCCACGTTGGTGATGGCGAACACCAGCGCCTGGCTCCCCACGATGTGCTTGCCGTAGTCAATGAGTTCTTTCGCGCGGGCCTTGCTGAAGCGAAGCCTGGGCCGCCACGGCGTGAAGAACCAGATAAGCCCCGCCGCGATGAGCGACACCGCCACCTGGCCATAGACCAGGCTCCAAACGCCGTACCCCAGCATGGCGAGCACGATGGAAAGGCCATTGCCCAGAACTCCCGCGATCAGGTCGGGAATCACCTTGCGCTTGAAGGCCAGTTCCTTCACGAGGAGCGTAACGGGCACCTGGGCGAACGACGACAGGAGCATGGTGAGCGCCAGCACCCGCATCACGGGAATCAACTGCGGCTCGTGGAAGAAATCGGCGACCCAGGGCGCGGAGAAAAACCCGACAAGGTACAGCGCCAGGCTGCTGGTCAGGACCGTCCAGAAGGCGGTGTCTGCCGCCTCCTCCACCTCCGTCTGCCTGTAGATGAGCGCCGACGTAAACCCCAACTCCTGGAACATCATCAGCAGGTTGATGGCCGGGTTCGCCAGCGCGCGCAGGCCAAAATCGCCCGGGGCGAGAAACCGCGCCAGGACGAGTTTCGTCAAGAACGACAGAAACCGCGTGAAGATCACGGACAATATAACCCAGATGATGGCCGAACCCACCTGCCGCTTCAGGCTCATACCGCCTCCTTCTTCCGGCAGACGAGCACGAAGTCGCGCGCGAACATGGAAGGCCACACGTGCGCCAGCCACTTGTACACGTTCCGCACCACGGGCTTGCGGAAGAACGCCGGATAGAAGTCCCGCGCCCACAGCGACGCGCTGCCGTCCACCTCCAACGGCTCCAGGTTGCGCGCGCGGCACAGCCGCTTCGCCTCGCGCACCGTGAAGAACCGCAGGTGCATGGCGTCGGTCGGCGAATGCTGCACGTAGGGGAAGCGCCCCGAGAGCACCCACAGTCGGCACTTCCAGTGGGCGATGTTGGGCAGGCAGACGATGAACCGCCCGCCGGGTTTCAGCACCCGCGCGCATTCGTCAAACGACCGCTCGTGGAAGAAGCGGTGCTCAATGGCCGAGTTGGACACCACGACGTCAAAGGTGGCGTCGGCAAAGGGCAAATCCTGCGTGTCTATGTCCACCTGCTGGGCGGGGATGCCCTTGTCCCGCGCGCGCTGCACCGCCACCGACGACAGGTCCGTGGCCGTAACGTCGGCCCCGCGCTCCCGCATCTTCTTCGCAAGGACGCCCGGCCCGCAATCCACCTCCAGCACCTTCTCGCCCGCCCTCACGCGGCTCGCCAGCAGTTCCAGCCGCTCGTGGTCAAAGGTGTCGTCGGCTTGCGTCCAATAGGCGTCGTAGTAGGCGACTAAATCCATGCTCGCTCCTCAATTCAGGTAGATTCAGGCGCGGCGCAACGCCCGCCTGGCCCTGCGCCACACGTTCAGCACGCGCTCCATTCGGGCCTCGTCGCCGCGCAGGAGCGCGCGGAGCGCCTTCTTGGCGCGGTACTTCCACGGGTGGGTGCGCCTCAGACTCAACTCGCTCTTGAGCGCCATGAATCGGTCGTACTCGTAGGCCAGTTCCTCCTGCGTCAGCGTGGGCAGGTTGAGCACGCTGGTGCGCGCGTAGTACGTGGACAGCGCGCCCGCCTGCGGCACGTAGTACCCCTTGGCCACCGCCACGTCGTGAAGTTCCGTCATGGGGTACGGGTAGAAGACCGAGAACTGCAAGTCATCCGGCTCCAGGCGGCGGTTCAGTTCAATGGTCTCCTCTATCATCTCTTTGGTCTCGCCCGGAATGCCCAACATGTTGCACGTGTACGCCTTCAGCCCGTGCTTGCGCAGTCGGCGGAAGGCCGCGATGATGTCCTCGTTGCTCATGCGCCGCTTGAGAATGTCCCGGCGCAGCAGTTCGTTCCCCGACTCAATCCCGATGCGCACGCCCCTGCAGCCGGCCCGCGCCAGCGCCGCCACGATCTCCTCGGACAGGCGCTCCACCCGCGTGTTGATCCAGAATGGGAGTTTGAACTCGCGTCCGTAGGCTTCGCAGAACTCCAGCGTCCACTTCTCGTCCAGGGTGAAGGTGTCGTCCTGGAAGTTGATGGTCTTCACGTTGTAGCGCGAGCGCAGGGCGCGAATCTCGGCCAGCACGTGGGGCACGCTGCGGAAGCGCACGTATTTGCCCAGGCCCTTGTAGCGGCTCTGAAGCCCAGGATTGCAGCAATAGGAGCACTGATACGGGCAGCCGCGCCCGCTCATCATGTCCACCCAGCCGTCGTTGGCCGCGAGAATCTCGTCAAAGGCGAACAGTTCGCGGTCGGCGAAGGGCAGTTCGTCCAGGTTGGCGATGAGCGGGCGGAGCGGGTTGCGGATGATGTCGTCGCCGCGCCGCACCCACAAGTTGCGGATGTCGTGGAACGGCTGCCCCTCGGCCACGCGCTGGGCCAATTCGCGGAAGGCGTACTCGCCCTCGCCCACGCACACCGCGTCCCAATTGGGGCTGGCGATGACCTCCTCCGGTGCCAGCGTGGGGTGGGTGCCGCCGGATACCAGCACGCGTTCGGGCATGGCTTCCTTCAGCCACGCCGCCCACTTCTCCACGAACGGGTGCTGGTGCGTCGTGGACGAGAACGCCACGATGGCCGGGTTGGCGCGGGCCACGCGCTCCAAGAGTTCGTCGCGGGTCGGCTCGCGGTCGGCGTAGTACAGTTCGGTCTCATGCCCGTCCTGCTTGACCATCGCCGACAGGTAGGCCAGGCCGTGGTAGAACTTGCGCGCGCCGTAATGCTCCACTCCTTCTATGTCCGGATACACAAACAGAATCTTCATGCGGTCCTCGTTTCTACTGCGCGAAATAGGGTGGCACCGACACGAACGGCAGGAACAGTTGCGGACGAGCCTGACGGGTCGCTGTCGGAGTCGGCGTGCGCGGAGGCGTGCCGGTAGGTGTCGGCGATGGCGTGGCGGTGGGCGTCGGCGATGGCGTGCCCGTCGGCATGGATGTCGGCGTCGGCGTGGGTGTCGGCGTCCGCGTCGCCGTGGCGGTGGGCGTCGGCGATGGCGTGAGCGTCGCGGTGGCGGTGGGCGTCGGCGATGGCGTCGGCGTGGGCGTGGGCAGCGCATAGGCCACCCACAGGCGCGGGCCGTTCGGGTTGTTCCCGTCCGACGACGCGATTCGGTACCAGGTGTACTTGTTGCTCTGGCCTTTCAGCAACAGGCCCCGATTGGTTGCCGAGTCCGCCACCCACTGCCGCGCCATGGGTCGGATGTTCATCTCGTAGGTTGTGCGAACCTGGTTGATGTCCACCACCCCCTGGGCGTCGGGGAAGCGGTCGGTTTCGGTGCTGTCCGCGCCGTTGACGCCCCAGTTCTCCGAGGCGGTGGCCTTGAACCACGTCGCTTCGGCCGCGTTCCAGGCGCGGCGCATCTGGTAGGCCGAAACGGTCAACGTCTCGGTGTTGCGCTGCGAGGTGGCAACCAAGCGCAGCGAACTCCCAAGGACGACGGCGTTCTGGGGGATGGCCGAGACGTCAAACCGGATGAGCGCGCGCTGATTGCCGTCGGACTGGATCGTCATGTAGGACTCGGAGCCCTTGGGCGTGCTGTCGTTGTACGCGATGTACGTGTCCTCCACGGCGCGCAGTTCAATCTCCGCAACCTGTGGTGCCAACGCGGGCGGTGAAATCCGTATCTCGTGCGTGCCCCAGCCCGGCGTTACCGACAGGAACCCGCCGACGGAAGAGGCGTTCGTGTGCGAATAGCGCCCTGTGGCCGCGTCAAAGTTCTGCACCACCCACGTGGACGACAACCCCGCCAACCCCATCTGCTCCAGATTGAACCGCAGCGTCATGGATGGCGTGCTCGCCGTGGTGTAAGCGGGCCTGGGGTCTTCGCTGGTTACGGTGATGACGCCGTCGGCGTCAAAGGTTGCTGCCACACGGCTCCAGTGGTCGCTCCCCGTCTGGGTGATGGTGAGCCAGTAGTACGTGCACGCGCGGTCGGTGAAGGCGCAGCGGCCGTCGGTGCGGACAACCAGGCTCTGGGGCACCTCCACGCGGCGGTACGGCTTCAGGAAATTCAGAAGGCCGTCGCTGCCGCCGGGCCATGGCGTATCGTGCGCCCCCGTGTACAGTTCCACCCTGGGGGGTATCGCCGCATACGCTCCAACGGCGTCGGACAGGCGAAGGGTGTGCGAAACCGGCACCACGGTGTCCTGCAGCCCGTGGGTCAAGAGCATGGGGATATTCGCCATGTTGGAGGCATACTCAATCGGCGAGCGGCGTTCGTACTCAAAGGGCTTGCCCAGAGGCGACCCGCCGATTTCGTATTCCAGCCAGCCACGCCGCCAGTCCTCCGTCTCCCAGTACCACTGGTCCAGGTCCGACGGGCCGCGCTCAATGGCGGCTGCGGCGAACAGTTGCGGGTACTTGCCCGCGAGGCCGCTGGCCATCATTCCGCCCATGGACACGCCCGTGATGTAGATGCGCGATTCGTCCACGCGGTAGTTGGCCTTCATGTAGTTGATGGTGTCCAGCAACCGCTGCTGCACGCTCAGCGAGAGCGTGTGGTTCTGTTCCAGGTCGGGGGCCACCACCAGCCAGCCGTTGCGGTTCGCCGCGTCGGCGTGGATTCCCAGCGCGTCCATCGGCTTGCCGCTCCAGCCGTGGATGCTCACCAACAGCGGCAGCGGCACATCGCCCATGTAGCCCGAAGGGGTCATGATGACGGCCCTGTAGGTCCAACTGCCGTTGCTCGCTTTGAACGACACGGTGCGAATCCTCGCAGGCACCACGTCGCCCTCGGCCTCAATGCGGATGTTCACCGCGCCCCACAGGTCGGTCGGGTCGGCGTCGGCGGTGATGGTGATGTCGTTGAACCCGCTCCGCAAGATGGCAGGGTCAAAGTTCCACGAGTTGGTTCGCCCTGGCTCGCACGTGCCGCCTCCGGAAGACACCGAGGTGCCAATCTTGTGGCCATTCACGTAGATGCTATGGCCTGCCTTGCTGTTGGAAATGTCCATGATCAATTTGGCGCGGGTGAGGCTGCCTGTGTACACGAGCAGGACGTTGGTCTTCGCCTCAGTTTCAAAGTCGCCCCCGACTTTCACGCAGTCGGTCGCCACGGTGGACGTGATGACCGTGCCCGGCACAGGGGTGGGCGTGGGCGTCGGCGTTGGCGTGCGCGTGGCCGTCGGCTCGGGCGTAACTCCCGGCTCAAAGGTGTAGTAGATGTCCAGCAAAGGCCGCTTGCTCGGGTCGCTCCAGTCTGACGCCCAGAACCGGTACTCCACAATGGAAGACGCCGTGGGCAAGAGCAAGAACCCCTTGTTCGTGTCCGGCGCTCCGAACCAGTCCGAAATCGCCCGGGTAACGTCCAGGGTGAACTCGGCGTTGACGGCGTTCACCGTAACCGAAGAGACCGGGCTGGCCTCGCGGTCGCCTGCGCCATCGGCGCCCGCCTGCTCCCAGGGGACGCCCGTGAGGCGGCTTCGCCACGTGGCCTGGCTCGCGTCCCAATCCTGGAGCAGGCGATACAGTTCCAGAGTCATGGGCCTGTCGGCCGAGCGGTACGAAGTCGTCCACAGGTGCAGCGTGGCCGTGAGGATGCGAGCGCCTGTGGGAATCTGGCCCGCCAGGTCAAACCGCAGCAGGGCGCGCTTGCCGGGGCCGCCCGTCCGCACCTGTAACTCGCCCCAATGGCTGGGGTCGTTGAAGTTCGCGTCGGGCGCGCCCTCGTTGATGTAGGTATCCGACGCGCCAGTGTAGCCGTTGACGTTCTGGCGCAATTGCACGTGGTAAACCGTCTCCGCGGCCTGCGCGCTCACCCCCGGCGCGGCGTCCGACGCATCCAGGCCCATGCCCCACATCAGGCCGAGCAGCACCACAGTGCCCAGGCAGACGGCCAGCGCCCAGGAATCGCAAATCCTCTTTCGCGATGCGGGTCCGTAACGTGTCTCCATGTCCACCCCTGTTTTGTCCGTGATTACGCCTCCACAGCCCGGCGGCCCCGATAGCGGATGACCTTGGCCGGGACTCCGGCGGCGATGGCGTAGGCGGGGATGTCGCGGGTTACCACCGACCCCGCGCCGATGACCGCGCCCTTGCCGATGCGGACGCCGTCCAGCACGTACACCCCCAGCCCCAGCCAGACATCATCCTCTATAACGATGTCGCCGCGCGTTGTGATACCCTGCTCGCGAATAGGACGCGAAGTGTCATCAAACTTGTGCTCGTAGGGGCTGAACCCGCACCCGGGCGCCATTTGCACGTTGGCCCCGATGTGCAGGTTGCCGAGAAACCCCTTGAGGTTGCAGTTGCTCTGGATGTGCGTATGCGGGCCGATGACCACGCTCCCGCCCGCGCCCACCTCCACGATGGTACCGCGGTACAGGTGCACCCCCTCGCCCAGGACGATGCGCCCGCCGTCGGGATGCGCGTAGATCGTAACGTAGTCGTCCACGAAGCACTGCGGCCCGATTTCCAGGTCTTTCGCCCAAATCTGCGCCTTGGGCGAGATGTACGGGTTGCGCGTCAGGTTGGCCAGGTACTTCTTGTCCTTGTACGGCCCGCGCAGCGCCGAGGCCAGCCGCACGCACAGCCCGCCGATGACGGACACCGCAGCCCCCTGCATCAGAATTGTCAGTATTCCTCTACGCACGCCAGAAGCCATGAGCCTCGCTCCTCTCACAGACCAGCCGGATGGTGGCCTCCAACGCTCGCATCCACACGGGCACCCCCGAATCGGCTGTCATCGCCGCCAACCCGACGGCCCATGCGTGCCCGCGTCCCTCGCCCCGGTCGCGCCCGAAGATCGCTCGCGTCATGGTGCCACCTCCACGTACCCGTTCTGGCGAAACCACTCCACAGCCTCTGCCAGCGCCTGTCGGATGGGCGTCTGGGGCATGCCCAGTTCCTCCACAGCGCGGCGGCAGTCGCACGTCAGCGCCGGTGGCAGGAACCCCCTGCGCCCGGCCGCGCCCCCTAGCGCCAGCCGCACGGCACGCAGCGGCGACTGTCGGGGCGGCCGCGCCACCCGCACGCCCGCGACCTCGCCCACCAGGCGCAGGAATTCGTCCCGCGTCAGGTTGCCTTGCACGTTGCCCAGGATGTAGCGGCGGCCCGGCTGCCCCCGCTGGGCCGCGAGGACGTGCCCCCGCGCCACATCCTTCGCAGCCACCACGTTCAGGCCGCCCGGCGGAAACGAGGGCACCTTGCCCTGGAGCGCGTCCAGCACCCTGCGCCCGCTGGACGAGGGCTTCACGTCGCCCGCGCCGATGGGCGATGTGGGGTTGACCACCACGACGGGAAGCCCCTCCCGCGCCATGTTCAGCGCCAGAAGTTCCGCCAGGTACTTGGAGCGCACGTAGTGACTGCACGAGTCCCAGAGGTTGAACTCCGCGTCCTCATTGGGCAGCGAGCCGTCGGCGGGCCTGCCGATGGTGCCGATGGTGCTCGTAACCACCACGCGGGCGTAGCGCAACCCCGCCGCGACCTGCAAAATGTTGCGCGTTCCCACCACGTTGGTCTCGTACATCAGCGCGCTGTCGGCCTCGCTGGTGGAGTAGAACGCCGCAACGTGGAACAGCGTGTCGCACCCCTCCATGGCGGCGGCCAGGCTGTCGCGGTCGCGCAAATCGCCCGTCGCCACCTCCACGCCCAGTTGCGCCAGCCAGCGGGTGTCGTGCCCAGGCCGCACCAGCGCGCGCACGGGCACGCCATCGCCCGCCAGTTCGCGCACCACAAGGCCCCCGATGAAACCCGTCGCGCCCGTTACGAATGCCCTCATCGCGCGAGCCTCCCGATCACCCTGGCCCACAGGCCCCGCCGCGCCTGCGCCGATGGCGGCGTCCACGAGGCGCGGAGGACCTCGGCGCGGCGCTGCGCATCCTCCGCAGGCACGGCCCAGTCCATGGATGTGCCCGGATACCGGTCCACCACCTTGACGTGCAGCGCCGACGGCCGCATCTCCGCCACGAAGCGCGCGGTCTCGGCGATGGCGGCGTCGTTCTCCTGCGGCAAGCCCGTGAGCAGGAACACGCGCAGCGCGACGTCCTGCCGCGCGCAGGCCGCAGCCGCCGCCAGAGCGCGCCCGCGGTACACCTCCGCGCTGGCAGCATCGCGCACGCGCCTCGCGGCCACAAGCACCGCCGTGTCGGCAGACTCCAGCCCCAACTTCACCGCCGCGCACCCCGCCCGCGCCATCGCCTGCACCAATTCGGCGTCCAGGTCGTCGGCGCGGGACTCGCACTCCCACGCCAGGCGCACCTTGCGCCGCGCCAGCCCCTCGCACAGCGCCAGGACGCGCTCGCGCTCGCGGGCGAAGACCGGATCGCGGAAGACCACCCGCGCCGGGCGGAACTCCCGCGCCAGATACGCCATCTCGTCCACCACCTCATCCACCGGACGCGGGCGAAACCGATTGCCCTGGGCCACGATATACGGGCAGTAGGCGCAGGCGTGATCGCACCCCTTGCTGCCCATGACGGTGAGCATCCCGTAGCCCTGCCAGCGGAACAAATCCCACGCGGGCCGTGGCAGATTCGCCAGGGACTGCGCCTGCTGTGTCGGTGCTCTGGGTTCACTCAACATGGCCGCCGACAGCGCCCCGCGCCACCGTTCCGAATCCGTCCCGAACAACGCCAGGAAAAGGCCCAGCGTCCGCTCCGGCTCGCCGACAAGCCACGCCACGTCGGGAACAGCGCGCCGCGCGTCCTCCATCCACGCCACCGACGCGCCAATCGCCACGATGGGCGTGTGGGGCAGGGCCGCGCGCGCCGCCCGCAGAAAGGCGACATCCGCCTCCCGCGTGGCCCACGATACCTGCGCCACAACCCAGGTGGGCTTCTGGGATACCACCCAGGCCACCGCCCGATCCACCGAGTCGCCCTCCAGGACACCGTCGCGCGCCACGACTTCCAGCCCGCCGTTGCGCAAGGCCCCCGCCACCGTCGCCAGGGTGTGCGGCGGGTACAGGAACGCTCCCGGTTCGGGGTACACGTTGCCCATGCCGCCCGCGCCCTCGCGGTTGGCGGTGGTGCCCGGCAGGCCGGGCGGGTTCACACAAACCGCGCGGCTGTTCACGGCGCACCTCCCCGCAGGGCGTACACCAGCGTCCGGCCCCTGTTGCCCACGAACTGGTACACGAGCGCAAGTTCCGGCGGGGCCGTCTCGGGCTGGAGCAGCGCCTTCATGTGCGGGCGGATGACGGTAACCTCGCGCTCGTCCACCACGACGTAGTCCACGCCGTGAGCGCGGGCGTACTCCAAGAACTGGGGCATCTCGGCGCGCGGCGAGGGAACCCAGTCCAGTTCGGCGTACAGCGCGATGGCCAAATCCCGCGCCATCACCACGCTACCGGGCGGAGCATTGCGCTTGAGCCACAGGCCGGCCTCGCGGTGGCCAAAGTCCGTGCCGCGCCTGCCCTCGCCCACGGCCACCACGGTCAGGCCCGCAAACGCCAGGCCCACCAGGACGAGCGGCAGCGCCACCAACAAGCGCCTCGCCCAGGCCGCCAGCGGCCGCTCCGCCAGCAGCGCCTGCGCCGTGTCCGTGGCCCAGTCGCCCATGACGACGGCGCCCCGGCCCACCCAGGCCAGCGCGATGGGAAGCGCCGGCGCGAAGAACCGAATCTCCACGTGGAACGGCAGGAACGCGGCCAGGAGCGGCAGCAGGCCCGCCGCCCAGTACAATTCCGCGACGGCGCGCCGCCTGTCCCAGGGCGCGGCAAACCACGCCAGCCCCACGAAGACGAGCAGCAGCGTCGGGAACACGGTGATGTCAAACCATGCATCCAGGAGCAGGCGGAAATTGGCCCAAACGCGGCGCAGCGCCTCCATCGGGCTTGCCGCCAATTCCGCGGCCAGGTCGCGCTGGAACCGTTCGGGCGAGTACCAGATGATCTCGCGGCCCGTGCTGTCCAGCGACGCCGTAACGCGGTCGTATTCGGCGGGGTCGCGGGCCAGCACCGCCCGCCCGATGTCGTAGGTAACGCCGAGTTTGCCGCTCACCATCCACCGGCCGGTCTGCGCGTGGATGTACACCAGGTAGGGCATCGCCACCAGCAGCGCCGCCAGCAGGTATCCGCCCAGCGCCAGCCACGCCTTGCCCGAACGCGCCTGCCGCCGACCCACCACGCCCACCGCCAGCGCCAGCGCGCCCAGCGCGGCGTAGAAACTCCCTTCGGGCCGCGTCAGGTAGGCCAGGGCGAACCCCGCGCCGGCGGCGATGGCAGGCCCCACGCGCCCGCTCTCGGCAGCCACCCACGTGAGCCACAGCCCCGCGAAGACGCACAGCAGGTACAGCGGCTCTGTCATCGTCCCCCAGTACAGCACCGAGGCGTTGAGGGCCGGACACAGCGCCAGCAGGAGGCTCGCCGCCAGCGCCACGCGCCCCCCGAACAGCCGCCGTGCCAGCGCGAAGAACGGTACGATGAGCGCCGCGCCCGCCAGGACGTACACCGCGTCGCTGGCGGCCTTCAGGTTGCCCAGCAGCCGGTAGAACAGGCTCGCCGCCAGCGGGAACAGCGGCGCGTAGTGCAATTCGGGGTGGCCCGCCACCGAGAAGCCGCGCCCCGTGGCCAGATTCCGCGCCAGCGTCAGGTAGTCAGGCTCGTCCCAGCGGATGGCGCGGTCGGCCCACAGAACCAGCGCCAGCCGCACGGCCAGCGCCAGCAGCACAAGACCCGCCACCGCGACGTATTCCTTTCGCCCCGCCCGTTTGCTCTCCAACACGATTCCTCAACCCTCGCCTGTACCCGCAATGCCGTCAGCGCCGCCGGTACACAAAGACATCCGCCCCTTCCGTAGCCACCTTGCGGAAGCGGCCTTCGTGCTCCACCAGGTCGTACTGCTCGTCCAGCGCCGCCTTCAGCACCCTGATCTGGCCGAAGTAGGGGTCGTTCGGGTACATGTCAAGCGGCGCGATGAGCCAGATTCGCCCATCGGACGCGCCGGCGGACACGAACTCCAGCGTCGGCGAAACCGCCTCGTCCGCCCGCTCCCAGCGGGCGCGCCAGCCCTGCCAGATGATCTCTTCCACGCGGCCGGGCGGCTGCGGGAACGCCACCTGCGCCTGCTCGCCCGAGAAGTAGAAGTTGAACGGCGTGGCCAGGTAGTCGGGCGCGATGATGACCACATCGTCTGGCCCGGCGGAATCCTGCACGTACCGCGCGATCTCGCGCATGGCCGACACGGGTTTCGCATACAGGTTCTGGAGCGCCGGATACCAGAACAGCAACGCGATGACCGCCAGCGCCATCAGCCCATACGCCGGGCGCAGGCCGGAAATCGCCCGCGCCAACAGGAAGCACAGCGGCGGAAACACCGCCATCGCCACATACGACGGGATCAGCCCCTGCGTGCGGCTCGTGGCCAGAATGCCCACCGCCATCGGGAACAGCAAGGCCAGCACCGCCAGGTCGGTCGCGGGCGAGAACTCGTAGGCCACCGCCAGGCGCTTGCGGGATACGGTGAAGAACAGCGCTCCAATGGCCAGGAGAATCACATACGGCAGCGGACGGTCGCCCGGCCAGGTCATGGACGTCAACTCGTTGAAGATGCGCCAGAAGTGGCCGATGGGCGAGTTCTCGCTGCGCACCCAGGGGCCCATGACGATGCCCGGAATGCGGAACTGCTCCAGGAGCGTAGGCAGCCACGGCAGATACAGCAGGCCCACGCCCGCCAGCGACACCATCCACGCGCCCAGGGAGGACGGCCGCCGGTCGCGCATGAGCCAGTGCCACGCCACAAACAGGTTCTCGGCGGCGAACACCAGGATGCCCCAGTTGTGGCTGTACATCATCAGCACCGACGACACCACCCACCCGGCCCAATACCGACGCATGTTGTGGCGCGTGGCGTCGTACAGCGTCCAGATGGACAGGAGCGCCAGAAGCGGCAGCAGCGTGTACATCCGCGCCTGCCGCGACACGAGCACGTGCATCGGCAGCAGCGCGCCGACGCCCGCGGCCAGCACGCCCACATAGCGGCCGAACATGTCGCGCCCGACCGCGTACAGGAGCGGAATGGTGGCAATCCCCAGCAGCGCCGGCAACAGGCGGATGCCGAACTCGTTGGTGCCCCAAATCTTCGCCCAGAAATGCATGAGGAAGAAGAACAGCGGCGGGTGGCCATCGGCGACAAGCGCCCCCGTGATCCCCGTCGGGAATGACTTCGCGGCGACGAACAGCCCCTGCGCCTCGTCGCGCCACACGCCATCCGCGCCCAACTTCCACAGGCGCAGCGCCGCGCCCACAAGGGTGAACGCCGCCACCGTCCACACGTCCCAGCGCAGGCGCGCCGCGACTTTGCCCAGCGCCTGCCTCAACTGCGAAATCCCTTTGCACAACAACTCCATTCGCCCATCTCCAGTGTGCGACTACGGATTCGGTTTGATTCGGTACACCATCAGCGTCTCGCCCTCGCTGGTGTCCACGTGCACCAGTTCCAGTTCGGGCGGTACCTGCGTCTTGTCCATCAGGAAGGCCAGTTGCGGCCGGAGTTTCTCCACCTCGCGGCTGTCCAGCACGAAATAGTCCGCCCCGACGTGCCGAGCGTAGCGCAGCACCTCGGGCCAGGTGGCGTTGGGCGTGGGTTCCCAACGGGCATCCGCATAGAACGCGATGGCCGGATAGCGCGCCATGATGACCGTGTCCCGCGTCGTGGACAGCGCGTCCTTCATCCACAGGCCGACGGTCTTGTGCGCGAAGCGGAACGAGCCGCGCGCCGTGTTGTCCATAATGCGCGGGAGCGCCACCACGAGCATCGCGACGATGAGAAGCGTGGGCAGCCACGTCCCCCAGCGCCGCCACCGCGGTGCCTCCGACGCCCCGAACACCAGGCGCGCCGTCCCCGCGACCCACTCGCCCAGTTTGACGAGGCCCGCCGCAAGCCACAGGATGAGCGTCGGCAGCAACGCCGCGATGTACCGCTCCTGGATGAAGAAGACCAGGAACGCCATCACCGGCAGGAGCGACAGCAGCAGCAGGAACTCCCGCTTGGCGCGCGCGCGGCTCCAGGTCTCGCCGAACAGCCCCAGCCCCACCAGCGGCAGGAAGAAGTACGGGAACATGCGCGGCGAGAACGCCTGCGCCAGGAGCGCCAGGATGTTCTGATACACCAGGCGCACGAACTCCATGGGCGCCTGCAGGATGGCCTCCGTCATGCTCACGTGGTAACTCTCGCGGGAGAAGAAGAACACCTCCAACCCCGTGGAGTCCAGGCCCCATGTCGCCTTGTCAAAGGCCACCGTGTCGCCGTAGGCCAGCCGCCAACTGGTAACGAAGGTTACGCCCGCCTTCTCGCTGATCATCCACGCCCCTGTCTCCAGGCGGACGTAGATCATGTAGGGCATGAAGATGAGGGCGAATCCCACCGCCAGGCACAGCAGTTCCAGCGCCACGCGCCGCGCCTGTAGGGGCGGGTTTGCGGCCCGTCGTCCCGCGACCCACTCGCCCAGGCGAATCACAACGAGATAGAACAGCAGGATGGCGAAATAGGCGATTCCCTCCGGGCGAACGATGTACGCCGCGCCCGCCGCCAGCCCCGCCAGGAAAACCGCCCACGCGCGCCGCCGCTCCATCCCCGCCAGGAGCGCGAACATGGCCCCATACGCGAAGAAATAGTAGGGCGGCTCGGTCATCGTGCCCCAGAAAAGGATAGTCCCCGTGAGCGCGGGATAGACCGCCGCCACGAGCAGCGCAATGTACCCGGCCTGGCGGCTGTAGATGCGCCGCGCCAGCAGGTACAGGGGCACCATGAGCGCCGTGCCGAACAGCACGTAGCAGGCGTCGCTGGCCGTCTCCAGGTTGCCCGTGATGAGGTAAAACACGGCGCTCAAGAACGGGTAGCCCGGCGTGTGGTGCACGTCCGAGTAGCCGGTGAACGAATAGCCGCGCCCCTCAAACCAATTGCGCCCCAGCCACAGGTAGAACGGCTCGTCGCCCCACACCACGCGGTCCACGAACAGCACTAGCCCCAGCCGCACCAGAAACGCCAGGCCGACCAGCAGCCCTACCCACAGCCATTCTCGGTTCCGCGAAGTCTGCCCCGCCCGAACGGTCATTCCGTGTCTTCCACCTCCGCATGCTGCGCGGCGCGGGCCTCGGCCAGTTGCGCCTCCAGGCGACGCACGCGCTCCTTCAGAATCGCCACCTCCTGCGCCAGGACCTTCGTCCGCTCGCTGAAGCGCGAGATGCTGGTGGAGAACTGGAACAGGATGAACAGGATGCACACCGCCGCCACCAGCCCGATGAACGCCGGCGGGTACGTGATGCCCAGGGCGAACGAGATGGCGTCCAGCAGGTCAATGACGACGGGCAGCAGCACCAGGACCACGCCGGTGAACAGCCACAGGATGGCGTACTCCTCTTTCAGTTTGCGGGTGCGCACCAGGTTGACGACGAACACCAGTATCCCGACGCCCACCGCGATGAGCAAAATCCTCGCAGCAAGGCTCATGGCTCCCCTCCTTGCGCCGCCGACGCAGGCAACTTGCGCCACAGGATGTAGAAGGCCAGCGCGGCCAGCAGCAGCGCGCCGAACATCACATGCGAACGCACAAACCGCACCGGTATGGGCGGCAACTGGAACCACTGTCTCCCCAGCATGAAGTAGCCCAGCACCAGCGCCCCAACTTCCAGCCACGACCACGGGTAGGTGCTCACGGCGCGGCAGGCCACGACGATGAGCGGCAACAGCACCCACACGAAGGCATAGACCTGCGAGTGGGGCTGCGCCAGCAGGAGCACCAGGATGGCCGCCGAGAACTCCATGTCAAACCGCCGGTCGCGCGCATCGGTGGGCTTGCGCGTCAGCCAGGCCAGCGCCGCGCCCAGAACCGCCGCGCCCCCTAGCCACAGGCCCGTCGCCAGGCCCGGCAGTTCCAGCCCGCGCAGCGTCGGCCAGAACACGTTGGGGCGGAACAGGCGGCTGAAGAACCCATTCAGCGACTGGTTGAGCGGGAACGCGCTGAAGGCTCCGCCCGCATAGACCCCCCACGCCTCCGTGTACGCGGCGAAGTTGTCGGGCCCGGCGATGAGAATGCTCGCGGCCAGCGCCACCGCGCCGACGCCCAGCCCCCACGCGGCCGCCTTCCATTTCCGCTTCCACGCCAGGAACAGGATGAGCGCGCCCGGGAAGAACTTGATGGCCGTGGCGAACCCCAGCGCCGCCCCCGCCCACTCGTCGCGCCCGCGCTTCAGCGCCAGGAACGCCAGCGCGATGAGCAGGAACAGCAGGATTTCCACCTGCCCCAGGCGCAGGCACACCGTCGCCGGATAGTAGCCGTACAGCAGCACCAGCGCCACGACCGCCCCCGTCCAGTCCAGCCGCCCGATGGCCGCCAAAATCGCCGCGCACGCCCCCAAAAGCATCAGCGCGTTGAGGAATGTCCAGACCACCGCCGCCGTGCTATACGGCAGGAAGGTCAGCGGCACGGTCAGGATGGCCAGCAGCGGCGGGTTCCCGTAGGGCCATTGGATACTGTCGTCCTGCATGTTGAACTGGCCGCTCTCCAGCTCCTCGCGGAAAGCCCGACTTTCCGCGTAGATGTTCTCCCCCGTTCGCAGGCGTTCGGCCGCGCGATAGAATATCTCAAAGTCGTGATTGTTCGTGATGCGATAGACGCCCACGCCCCACCACGCCACAAGCGCAACCAGAACCGCGACGACGACACCTTGCAGCCACCGATTCATGAGGGCTGCGCCTCCTTCACCGAGTTGACCTGCGCCGCCCATACCTGCAAGACCTCGCGCATGGGCGCGAAAGCGAAATCCCGCAGCAAAGCCCGAACCTTGGCCAGCCCGCCCCTGCGCCCCCAATAGGTAGCCACGTGCTCAAGCGGGGTCAGACCTTTGACCTTGGGCGTGCCCTCGTACAACTCCCACGGGTGCACGTACACGACGAACGGCCGCGTGCGGTTGACCGCCTGCAGGCACCGCCGCACCAGCCAATAGGGCCACAGCCGCAGGTACGCCCCGCCCGAAACGGGCAGCCGCAGCCCCGCCACGTCGCACACCGTCATGGGGAACTCCCACAGCGGCCCGCGCGGCTCCTCCTGCCTCACATCCGCCGCCGAGATGCGGTATGGAGCCAGCGGCGCGCCCGGAACCCCGTACAGCGGCGTCCGCGCGGGGAAGATGCTGGAATCGTAGGTGTAGCCGAATTCGCGCAGCACCGGCACGGCCCAGCGCGTGTCCTGATTCAGCGAGAACGTCGGGGCGCGGAACCCCGCCGGGCGGCCCCCGTCCAGCGTCCGCTCGTACAACTCCGCAAACGCCCCCAGTTCCCACTCCAGTTCCGCCTCCGACATCGTCCACAGGGGGCGATGGCTCATGCCGTGGCAGGCGATTTCGTGGCCCAGGCTGTAGATACGGCGGATCAGGGCCGGATGCTTCTTCATCACCTCGCCGACGACGAAGAACGTGGCGCGGACGCCCGTCTCCTCCAGCAAATCCAGCAGGGGCTGGATGGCTTCCTCGGCCTGATCCTCCGGCGTTGCGGGCAGCCGACGCTGGCGCAGGAGTTCGGCCTGGTACCACTCCTCCACGTCCACCGTGAATGCGTTGATCACCTGTACCATTCACTTACCTCCCTGGCGAATCCCGTTTTGCGAGGGGCGAATGGCGTTGGTGTGCGTTTGTTTGCGGAGCAAGACCACAAAGATAGACAGCAGCATCTTGACCACGTAGTAGATGGGCTTCCAGCCGGCATGCATGGATGTGCCGCTGATCCGCGCCCGAACGACGACGGGAACCTCCACGACATTGAACCCCGCATGGTGGAGCACGATGAGCGTGTCGGCGTCGGGAAAATCCGTCGGATAGTTGTCGCGCGCGAAGAACTCCATCACCTCGCGGGTGAGGGCCTGATACCCCGATGTGGGGTCGGTGAAAGGCCGACGGGTAACCCGCCGCACGATGGCGCGGAAGACGCTCATGCCCGCGCGGCGCGCCCAGCCTGCGTTGTATTCCATGCGGCCCAGGAAGCGCGAGCCCAGCGCCACGTCGGCGCCTTCCTCCACCGCGCGCAGGAGCGCCGGCAGGCTCTGCGGATCGTGCTGGCCGTCGGCATCCATCATGATGCCGATGTCGTAGCCGTGCTCCACCGCGTAGCGAAAGCCCGTCTGAACCGCGCCCCCGTAGCCCAGGTTGCAGGGCAGGCTCACCACCGTGGCCCCCTTGCGGCGGGCGCGCTCGGCCGTATCGTCGGTGGAAGCGTCGTCCACCACCAAAACATCCAAACCCGCGTCCACGGCTTGAATCTGATCCAGGACGGCTTCTATGTTGTTGGCCTCGTTGTGGGCCGGCATGATGACCAACCGACGTTTCCCGCTCAAGTTCTGTGCTCCCAGGTCAGTTTTCCTGCGCGTGCTCGTTGCCTGCGCGGCGCGCCGCCCCACGCCCCCACGGCAGGCGACCCAACCGCAGGCGCAATACGGTATCCAGGGCACGGTAGATTTCCTTCTTGGAGACCTTGGACGCGCCCCGTCGGCGATTCTCAAAAATGATGGGCGTCTCGCCGATGCGGTAGCCCATCCGCTGCACGCAGTACAGGATTTCTATCAGAAACGAGTATCCCTCGGAGAATATCTCGTCCAGGGCAATGCGCTCCAGGACTTCGCGGCGGTAGCAGCGGAACCCCGCCGTGCAGTCGCGGGCGCGCAGCCCCAGCATGATTCTGGCGAAGGCATTAGCCCCCCAACTCAGCACTTTGCGCGGCAGGGTGCAGAACCGCGTGCCGCCGCCCCGCACGTACCGCGAGCCGATGACCAGGTCGCATTCGCGCATCTTGTCCACCATGGCGGGGATGTAACGCGGATTGTGCGAGAAATCGGCGTCCATGCTCAAAATCAGCCCCGCGCCGTCGGCCAGCGCCCGCTTGAACCCCGCGATGTGAGCCGTGCCCAGGCCCAGTTTGCCAGGGCGATGAATCGGGATAACCCGTCCATCCTCGGCAGCCAGCCTGTCCAGGATGGCCCCTGTCCCATCGGGCGAGTTGTCGTCCACCACAATGACGCGCAAATCAAGCGGCAGGGCCATCAACTGCTGCACCAGCGGCTCTATGTTCTCCGCCTCGTTGTAGGTCGGAATGACAACGGCAATGGGATCAGGCTGCATGTTTGGCCCCCTCCCCGAGCAGAAGGACCTTCGGGTTCCGTACGCTGGCAACCAGCAAGACCAGGGCTGCCAGCCCGCTCAGCACACGCGTAACCGCAATATAGGGTGGCTCTCTGTATACGAAGAATACCTCATGCTCCCCAGCCTCCAGTTCCACGCCCAGGAGCATGTGCTCCACCCGAAGCAGCGGCGCGGCCTTGCTGTCTACAAAGACGCGCCAGTTCGGATACCATGCCTCGCTGATCGTCAGGATGGCACGAGATGCAGGCGCGGCAACCACGCGGATGCGCGTGGGGCTTTCCCGCACGTAGGCCACGTCGCCGCCCACAGGGTCTGCCGACGCCGCGGGCGAACGCAACACGGCGACCGGACGGTAGTCCGGCTTCTCCAGCACCTCCACGGTATCCGAGTCCCACACGACCTGCGTAAATCCGGCCGCCTCGGCACCGGCGCGGATGGCGCTGTACTGCGGGTCGGTCTTGCGCAGCATGGCGTAGCGCACGCTCAGGATGTGCAGCGCCGTGTTGTAGTCGCCCCAGTCCAGCAGTTCCCACGTGTGAATCGGCGTCCCCTCCACCCAGTGGCCGGCGAAGCGCAGCACCGGCGCCAGCGGCAGCGAGTAGGACGCGGCGTAGCGCACGGTGTTCGGACTCGCGGGTTCCCACAGCCGCCAGTTCCCGCCCTGCTGGGCCAGGAACCCGTAGGCGGCCCACTCGTCGCGGGTGAAGTAGGATTCGGTCGCCGTGAAGACTCCGCCGGCGGGCCGAAAGTCCACGAGAATCACCAGCGCGGCCAGCGCCAGCCACCCGTTCACCGGCACGCGGCGCACGGCGCGCTCTAGGGTCAACACGCCAAGCCCCGCCAGCACCGCCAGGGCGAACACCACCAGCATCAGCGCGCGGAACGGGATGAGCGTCTTGAACACGGGCAGCGCCTGGAATGGATTCCACGGCACCGTGGGGCCGAACGCCATCCAGAGGGCCAGCGCCCCCAGGAGCGCCACTACCCACGCCTCGCGCTGCCTGCGCAACTGCCCGAGGCCCAGCGCCGCAAGCCCCAGCACGGGCCAGCCCAGGTACCATGCAAACATGCCGCCGAAGGATTTCCATATCGTCGGCAGGGCGGCGGTATCCACGGGCACGCCAACGCGCCGCAGGAGCGCGCCACCCAACAGCGCAGGCGACGCCGAGTAGTCGGCCAGCAGCGCCGTGGCCGCGCCCCCCGCGCTCCCGCGCATGTGGTACGCGCCCAGATGCTTGAGTTCCACCGCCGCCGGAAGCGCCATGCCGGCCGCCACCACCGCCGCGCCAAGCCCCACCGCGGCCAGGCGCAGCAACGCCCCGGCCAGTGCGGACTCGCGGCGCGCCACCCGCGACAGTTCGCGCAGGGCCGCGTAGCCCCCAAACCACACCGCCGACACCAGCGCGCGCTCGGGACTCACCCACGGGAACAGCCCCAGGCACAACGCCGCCAAAGCCAGCATCCGCGCGCGCCTTTCGGTACGGCGCAGCGCCAACTCGTAGAACAGAAACGGCAGCGGCAGCAGCGCCCAGAACGGCACAAACTCCCACCAATCCACCGCCGTGTGGATATGGTAGGGGAAGATCATGTACACCAGCCCCGCCAGCAGCGCCGCCTGCCATCGCCCTGTGAGAACCCGCACGTACTCGTACATCGCCACGCCCGACGCCGCAAACCCCAGAAACGCCACGCCCTTCAGTGCCTGCTCCATCGGGATGCCCACCCACCCGATGAGGGCCACGACCGTGTACAGCGGCCAAGCCAGCAGGCGCATCCACGGGAACCCGCCGAACTCCCACGGGTTCCAGGGCGTCAGAAATCGGCCATGGCGCAGTTCGTCCAGCACAAACCAGGACGTGGCGAACTGCACGATCATCTCCATGCGCGGCGACGTGGGCAGCCGCCCATTGAGCCAGCCGCGCATGAAGAACAGCATCGCCACGCCCAGGAACGCCCAGTGCGCCCAGCGGCTACCGAGTATTCGCTTGTACCCCCCACGGCTATCCGCGGAGGTGCCAGGCGATGACCTCGTCAATCTTGTCCTCCAGCCGTCCCTTCGGGTCGTAGCCCAACAGACGGCGCGCCTTGGAGATGTCGGGCACGGAATAGCGCAACTCGCCAGGGTGCGCGGGAGCGTGCTCGGGCCGAATGCCCGGGTTCAACTTGCGGCACAGCAGGGCGGCCACCTCGTTGACCGACGTGGCGCGGCCCGTGCCGATGTTGAAGACCTCGCCCGCCACATCCTTCAGCGACGCCAGCACCGTCGCGTCGGCGACATCGCCCACGTACACGAAGTCGCGGCGCTGCTCGCCATCGCCGAAGATGACGGGCGGCTCGCCGGCCAGAAGCCGCTTGATGAAAATCGTGATGACGCCCACGTAGGGCGTGTAGCCTTGCCGCGGGCCGTAGGTGTTGAAATAGCGCAGGATGACCGGCTCCAGGCCCAGCGTCTCCGCCAGGCACAGCAGGTACTTCTCGCCGGCCAGTTTGCCCACGCCGTAGGGCGAAATCGGCTCCGTGGGGTGGGTCTCCGGAATCGGGTCAGGCGTCGGGGCGTCGGCGTACACCCCCATGGACGACGCGTACACCAAGCGCCGCACCTTGCGCTCGGCGCAGGCTTGCAGCAGGGTCAGCGTGCCCATGACGTTGGTCTGCGCGTCCTCGTAGAAGCGATCCACCGAGGCGCGGATGCTGACGCGCGCGGCCAGATGGAACACGATGTCCACGCCGTCCAGGGCGCGCTCCACCGCCGCGGGGTCGCGCACATCGCCGACGACGAGTTCGGCCCCGTCGGGCACGTTCTCGCGCACGCCCACCGACAGGTTGTCCAGCACGCGCACCTGCGCGCCCAGCCCCAGCAGCCGCTCGGCCACGTGCGACCCGATGAAGCCGGCGCCTCCCGTTACAAGCGCCCGTCGGAATCCAGGCCCGTTCATGGCGCGGTCTCCCTCAAATCCAGCGTTACCTCCGGCGTTACCAGTTGGCGCACCAGGTCGTGGGGCGTATCCACGACGGTGCCCGACAGAATCAGCGAGTCCTGCACGAGAATGGGATGCTTCACCACGACGCCGTCGCCCAGGACGGAGTTCTGCACGCGCGCGCCTGGGGCCAGCGTTACCCCCTCGCCGATGACGGCGTTGACGCCCAGCCGTTGCAGTTCCGCCAGATTGCATTCCAGCAAGTCTTTGGCCACCGTAACGTTCACGTCCATGTCCACCACTTCGGCGGGATACACGGGATAGCCGTCGTCAATGAGAATCTGGATGGAGTTGGTGAGTTCGTACTCGTCGCGCTGGGCAGTCCGAGGCGTGCGGCGGATGGCGTCAAAGATGGACAGGTCAAAGGCGTAGATGCCGCAGCCCTTCAGGTTGCTGGGCGGGCATCGGGGTTTCTCAATGACGCGCGTAACGATGCCGCTGGGGTGGACGACGACGGCGAAGTTGCGGCTGATGCGGGTGGGGTCGGCCTCCCGCTTGACGGCCAGCACGGCCCCAGCCCTGCGCTCCCAGAACATCTCCACCATCTCGTGGAGCCGCGGAGCCGCCATGAAAATATCGCCCAGGAAGAGCAGGAAGGGATCGTTGACGTAAGGCTCCAACTGGCCCACCGCGTGGGCAATGCCCAGTTTCTCCTTCTGCTCCACGTAGGTGATGTGCACCCCAAGCCACGCGCCGTCGCCGAAGCGCGAGACGATGCCCTCCTTCAGGTGGCCCACCACCAGAATGACCTCGCGGATACCGATGCGCCGCATGTCTTCCAGTTGGTACTGCAAAATCGGCTTGTTGCAGACGGGCAGGAGCGGCTTGGGCCGATAGATGCTCAGCGGCTCAATGCGGCTTCCCTGCCCTGCCGCCAGAATCACTCCGATCATCTTGCCGTTCATGAACCCACCCCCTGACGGGCGTCGCCGCCTAGATGCGGTTGAGCACCCGCGCCCGATACAGAATCTGCTTGAACTTCAGATAGACCAGAAACCAGCCCATCTGCCAGGCCGTGCGGAACGTCTTGAGTTTGGACTGCCCCGCCAGTCGCTCCGAGTGCGTGATGCCCACCTCGCCGATGCGATAGCCCAGCGTCTGCGCCTTGACGAGAATCTCGGTCGGCGTCGGATAGCCGCGCGCCTCAATCTGAACGGCCCGCGCCACGTCGCGGCGCAACAGTTTCAGCGCGCAGTTGGTGTCGCGCAGCCGCAGCCCGAACATCAGCCGCACCAGCACGTTCAGCCCGCGGTCGGCCACCACGCGCACGAAGGTATCGCGCTTGCCCTTGCGGTAGCCCGTTACCAGATCGTACCCACCATGCCGCAGTTCGGCCAGCAGCAGGCGATACTCGGCGGCGTCAAACTGCCCGTCGGAGTCAATGGTAACCACGTAGTCGCCGTCGGCGTGGGCGATGGCCTGCGACAGGGCGTACCCGTAGCCGCCGTTGGGCTTGTAGTCCACCACCACCAGGAACGGAATCTCCGCTTGCAGTTCGCGCAGGATGTCCGCCGTGCGATCGGTGCTGCCGTCGTTGGCCACGACGATTTGGCCGCGAATGCCGTCGTCGCGGATGACCTGCGCCCAGTAGCGCACCACCTGCGCGATGCCTTCCTCCTCGTTGTAGGCCGGCGCGCAGATGGAGATTTCGGGCCTATCCTCTGTCCGCTCGTCCATTCCCCTCACCTGCCGATGAGAAACGCCCCGCCGCAGATCAACAGCACGCCAACCCATCGCGCCGGCGAGACCGGTTCCTTCAGAATCAGCCACGACAGGAAGACCACCACCACGTACCCCAGGCCCACCATCGGATACGCAAAACTCAACGGCAGCCTGGACAGCGCCACCAGGTACACGATGGACGACAGGGCATAGCAGAAAATCCCCAGCACCACGTAGGGGTTGGAGAACATCCGAACCAGCGCGCGCAAGTTCAGGGCATTGAGCGCGCCCACCTGCGTCATGCCCGTCTTCATCACCATCTGGCCGGCCACGCCCAGCAGCACGGCCAGCAGCAGGAATATCACCGGATTCATACCCGCTCTCCTTGATCGCGTCATTTGTGCACCACGCCTGTAAATCGGTAGGCCCATATCGTATCCTGAATGTACGCCTTCTTGTCCCCGTTCACCCATTCGCTGGGTGGGATCGCCGGCGTGGGCGGCACCAGGCGCATCAGCGCGCCGCCGTGGTACAGCGCCATGTCCTCAAACCGGCCCGCCAACTCCCAGCCCTCGCGAGCGTCCATGAGCGCCCTGGCCTCGCCCCAGGACGCGCCCAGACTCCCCTGCGCGAGCAGGACGATGCGCACGCCGTTGCCCTCCAGCCAGGCCAGCGCCTCGGCCGACGGGAACCCCCGCAGAGTCTGCTCCGCCTGCCGGAACGCCAGGGGTACGAAAGTCCCGTATCCGTAGGCGATGGGCTGGCCGTGAACCCGCTGCTGGTACAGCGGATAGCCGTACCAGGTGCGCTCCAGCGGGAACT
>Ga0272448_1001187_pt1 | contig 36316 bp, 29 predicted proteins | sample YNPCB0191_FD_202220 | JGI IMG/M metagenome (GOLD analysis project Ga0272448, IMG submission 202220) | Hot spring sediment microbial communities from Yellowstone National Park, WY, United States - YNP-CB-019-1 | ecosystem: Environmental > Aquatic > Thermal springs > Hot (42-90C) > Sediment...
GTCTGGAGGAAGTAGAGGTAGTGGTAGTATCTGCTTTTGGGTTTGTGGGAGTGTGAGGTTGGGAGGTTGTGGGGGAGGGTGTGGTATTTGGGGTTTGCTGAGGAGATTGTTCTGAAATGGGTTGGGCAGGTTTGGAGAGCATGTTAGTAACACTGTAGCCTGCTGTTGCTGCCGCTACAGCAATAGCGACACTGACAAAGATTTTTGGCGATCGCCCCAGCTGTAGCTGGTGGATGCGAGCGAGTTTCAACAGGGGTACAAAAATTTCTTTTCGACCTTTACCCTTTTGGGAGGAGGAATTTTCCTGCTGCTGAAGTGATAAATTAATTGTTGGTACAGTTTGGGTGACTGCTGTCGGCGGTAAAGGATTTTTCCCTTCATCCGGTAAAAGTTGCAACCACTCTTGCACTGTTTGGGGACGAAACTTGGCTTCAATAGCCATTCCACGCATCACCGCTTGATTAACAGCAGCACTAAGGTGAGGTTGCAGCTCCCGAGGAGTAGGCATTTGTTCGCGATCGCGCAGCAGCGCCGACATGGGTACTTGTGCTGTTAACAGCGAATACAGCGTTGCTGCTAAACCGTAAACGTCGGTAGCGGGAGTTCGCGGTGCGTGCGACAAATACTGTTCGATAGGCGAGTAACCTTCAGAAACTATTCCGGTGTGGGTTTGTCTAACTCCGCTGTTAAATTCTCGAGCAATGCCAAAATCAATCAGCACTACCTCTTGAGTTCCTTGGCGAAGGATAATGTTATCTGGCTTGACATCCCGGTGCAACAGGCCATTTTGATGCACTACTTGCAATGCTGCGCCAATTTGACGGATGTAATGAATTGCCGTTGGTTCTGCTAAAGGTATTCCCGGAAGCACATAGGCTTGTCCCAATGTTTCCCCAGGGATGTATTCCATTACCATGTAAGGGAGCCCGCCTTCCACAAAAAAATCGCTAACACGGACAATATGCGGGTGGATGCAGGTAGCCAAGCGCCGAGCTTCGTCCTGAAATTGGCGCTCAAATTTGGCAAAATCAGGATGTTGTCGGAGTTTTTCGTTTAGAGTTTTAATCACTACGGCTTGATTTAGGTAGTGATGAGTAGCTTTGAAGGTAATGCCAAAGCCACCCCGACCAATTTCCCGATCTAAGGTATACTTCCCACCCTGCAATTTTGTACCAGCTAGCATAATGTTTGAGATTGGTAGTTTTGATTTTAGGTCTGGGCTATCCATTTTTAGATTTTAGATTAGGGTAAACTATTAACCTCATCATTCGATATCTAAAATTAAAAATCTCAAATTTTAAATTTTGGTCGATACTAACGTCCAATCTTGTTTATCCTGGATTTATGGTATATTCAAGAACATCTGCTCAATTTGCCTGTAACTTTGTCATTCTTTTTCCTGCTTGCTTTTTGTTGTCAAAATTTTCCTAAGCTACCGAATGTTAGGTAGTCACAGCAGCAAAACAATGTCGCGGAAATACTCACTTAAATAAATCAAATTAGCTTGTAGTACAAAAGAAGCTGAAGAAAAGCAAGCGGGGGTAGGAAGAATAACCAAATTTATTGCTGTTATCCGAAAAGACAGTTAGCATCAAAGGTTAATTTGTTATGAGTGATGTATCCTCCTTGTCTTGCTTGCGGCTTTTAACCTTAAGTAACGGCCATGGGGAGGATGCGATCGCAGTCCGAATTTTGCAGGAACTCAAAAAGCAACCCCATGCGCCGGAAATTTTTGCTTTACCTTTAGTTGGTGAAGGACACGCCTACCAAAAATTAGATATTCCTCTCATCGCCTCCGTACGAACCATGCCTTCCGGTGGCTTTATTTACATGGACAAGCAGCAATTACTGCGAGATGTGCAAGGAGGCTTGTTGCAGCTGACTTGCAGCCAAATTAAAGCTGTACGGAGTTGGGTAAAAGCTCAAAAACGATCGGGTATTGGCAAGGTCGCCATTTTAGCTGTTGGAGATATTATACCGCTAGCCTTCGCCTGGATGAGCGGTGCCGAATATGCTTTTGTTGGCACGGCAAAATCAGAATACTACGTGCGGGATGAAGATGGCTTGTTAGCACGCCAACACAAAACTGCTAGGTGGGAAAATTTTTCTGGTTCGGTCTACCATCCTTGGGAACGTTGGTTGATGAGCCAGCGCCGTTGCAAAGCTGTTTTTCCCAGAGATTCCCTGACTGCAAAGATACTAAAGCAGTGGTCTTCCATCCCGGTTTTTGATTTGGGAAATTCCATGATGGATGGTTTGGAAGCGTCTTTTTCTGGTGCCAAGCCCGAATTAAAATTAACTCAGCCACTGATTGTAACTCTTTTACCTGGTTCACGTCCTCCAGAAGCTTATACCAACTGGCAGAAAATTTTACTAGCAGTGTCTGCATTGATAGCTGCTTTCCAAGAAGAATCAAATTTTCAGTCTGCTGTTGCTTGCAGGACTTTAGTGTTTTTGGGTGCCATCGCTCCTCAGCTGCAGCTGGAAACTATCCAACACATTCTCAGATCCTATAACTTTTATCCCCACCCACAATTTCCCATTCCAATTGGCGATTCCCAAGCCTTGACATTCAAGCAAAATAATGCTTATTGTCTTTTGACACAAAGTGCCTACAATGACTGCCTGCACTGGGGAGATTTAGCGATCGCCATGGCGGGAACGGCGACAGAGCAATTTGTGGGTTTAGGAAAACCAGCTATCACCATTCCCGGGGAAGGACCGCAGTTCACTCCTGCTTTTGCAGAAGCACAAAGCCGTCTTTTAGGCAAAAGCGTGATTTTAGTAGAGCGACCGCAGGAAGTAGGACAGGTGGTGCGATCGCTTTTTGCTCACCAAGAGAAATTGCAGGCGATCGCGGAAAATGGACTGCGGCGTATGGGAAAACCAGGTGCAGCGCGGCGCATCGCTGAATGTTTGAGCAAGCAATGGGGATAATTTCCTCCTCCGTTGAGAAAGTTATCGCTTAATTCAAGCAATTAATTTCCCGCAACAAGTCTCCTACAAGTCCCCGCTCTCGAATTAAGTGTAAGTCTGGGTCTATTTGGAGCAGTTGTTGAAAATTAGGATTAATAAGCAACGCCGACTCTAGACATTCTATTGCGAGGGAGATATTTCCCAAAATCGCCGCACAGCAAGCACAGTTGTACCAAGCGTACTCATCATCCGGTTTAAGTTCGATAGCTTGTTGATAGCTGGTAATAGCTGCTTGATAGCGTTTTAGGTACCGAAAACAATCTCCTAATTTATAGTGGGCCCAAAAATCATCTGGGGCGATCGCTATGGCTTCGTCATAACTGCGCACTGCATCGTTGTAATAGCCCAAATGTCTGAAAGCATCTCCGCGTCGAAACCACGCCCAATAATCATCGGGACGGATAGCAAGACCCCGGTCATAATCAGCAATGGCATCTTCGTAGCGACCCAGATGCCGTTTGGCATCTCCTCTGCGAAAATATGACCAATAGTCTTTCGGACGCAGTTGTATCGTTTGGTCGAAAGAAGCGATTGCTTCTTCAAAGCGGTCTAGATCTTCTAGCAAAATGCAGCCTCGGTTGTACAAAGCCCAGTAATCGTTGGGGCGGAATATCAGTGCTTTGTTAAAACTGGCAATAGCTTCTTCGTATTCCCCTAGTTCCCGCAACACGCTAGCTCTGTCGTACCAAATCCAGTATCCATCCACACAACCTGCCAAAGCTTTGTCGTAACATTCAATTGCTTCTGCGTAGCGCTGTTGGTTGTCTAACTGCTTACCCTTTTCGTACCAGTATTCACCCTCTGCAGTCGAAAATTTGCAAATATCTGCCCTTGCCTGTGCTGCTTGACTCATTATTGTTACCTCAAGCATGTTATTGCAGCTACAGAAAAATTTACCATCATATATTATCGCGGACAAGCTTTGTTGGTAACTAGTAGCCCGTTTACCTGTTACCAAGCTGTTGCCAGGATGGCGAAGAAGGTAACTCCAGCAAAGACTTCCAATCAGCGATCGCCTCTTCTGGCCACAGCCAATCATTAGCTAATTTCTGGGGTTGGAAGTTAATCGCATCTTCCTTTAGTACCATTTGACGCAGCTTGATGGCTTCATTAATATACCGCTGCTGTTTAGAATCTGGTTGATTCCGAGCAGATTTATACAAACCTATTGCCAGACCTGCATAAGCAGTTAAAGTACCCTGATGCAGTTGCGTATTAGTTACTCTCGCAGTATTGGAAGTATTTTGTTGTTTGATAGCTGCATTTAAAGCTTTAAACCAAGAATCATTAGCGCGATCCAGATTACCTTGGGCATAATAAGCAAAACCCAAAGCATTAGAGTATAAAAGAGAATCTGGTTCGGCTTTAACAGCATTTTCCCAGTAACGGCGGGCATCATCAACACTGTAGTTTTTATCTCCTGTTTGCACGAACTGCCAGGCTAAGCGTCCCCTCAAAAAGTTAACAAATGAATTGTCAATTTGCTGGTTGGGAACTAAAGCAAGGGCAGATTTGGCATGAGAAAGAGCATTGCGATTTAATAATTCTTCCACAGCGAAAAGCCCGTTTTGTAAATCTCCCTTGCTCAATTTTTCCATAGCATAAGCCGTGACAATGGCAGTTTCCTCAGAGGCTAAATTCCGTCTGGAACTTTTTTGGTGGGGTTGGAAGCTAGTCGTAGCAACTAGGGGAACCTGGACCAGTTTTGATTGTTGTTGACTTTTCCACCACCAAAGAAAACCGACTGCTGCAGCTAAAGCGCTAGCTCCCAAAATTGCAATTCTCCACCAAAACCTTTGTTGCAGGCGTTGTTTGCGAGTATTTCCTGGTAAAGACGACGCTGAGGGCGCTTTTGTTGATTTGGAGAGACTGTCATTGGCTTTTTGACCGACATTAAGAAATTGTGGTGACGTTTCTGGAGCTGATAAAGGCAAAGAATTTTGCCCGTCTTTTGTTACAGCGGTTTTGTCATCGCTGGAATGCCTTTTTTGTTGCTGGAGTTGTTCGCCGAGGACATTGTCTGTTTTTTTTTGACTGAGGTTGAGTTTTGGCGACGAATCCCCAGGGTCTTCCCCTACTTGTGGCGCTTGCTTGTAGGGTTGCGCGGGGTCATGGAAACTTTCGTATCGATCTAGCTGGCCAAATAAATCAGAAACGATCGCACTATCTTCGGCGTAGCTAGAATCCTCTTGCTCGATTTCATCTGCTAAATCGCCCCAACCATCTTCACCCCACCAATCCAATTCCCAAGGATCTCGTGTCAAGCTTGAAGGTACGAGATCGTCAACGACGCCGTGGGTTATGTCCACATCATCCGTCCCTGTTGAGAAAATCGTTGCAGTTGCCCCGAAGGTAGAATCGTACTCCTGGTAGAATTGTCCTGTGGGAGGCAGGTACGTTTCCGAGTTGAGATAACCGTCAAATTCACGCTGGAGATATAAAATCGGTAATGCCCAGTACATCTGGTGGGAACCGTAGGCGGAAATCAATCCTTGCCGCATTCGACTCACGCACAAATCCACAGGGTATCCTACTGCTAAATTACGATAGAACAATTGTGTTAGGGTTAGGGCCACTTCATCGGGGATGCGTTCTGACATTGCCAAAACGCCCTTGATACCCCGTTTGACCAAGCTTTCTGTCAAATTGCGCTCACCCCACGCACCGCCGTGGTTACCACCAGCTGTGTACGCTCCCAAGCAAGAGTTAAACACAGCTATTTGAATGTTATTGTTGACAAGCAACCCAGCCAAGTCATCTCCGCAAAGGGTTTCTGTTAAACCAGTTCTTCTGCTGACAAGATAAATTTCCCCACCCCGAGGACCGACATTGCTATGACCGGAGTAGTGCAGAATGTGAAATCTTCCTTGTTCTAAGGCTTGTGTTAATTCTTCTCGTCCTGGTTGTTCTAACAAGGTCAGATCGATTTCCTGGACAAAATTACCGGCTTCGCCAAACCGCGGTGCTATTTGGTGAAGTTCTTCTTGCAGTTTAATTGCTTCTTGTTTGAGTAGGTCTAAACGCGCTTGGTCTGTAGGGGAAGAAATCACCATCAATACCCTAATGCCACCGTTGTCTGCTGGCGCGGGCATACTTGTTGTTGGTAGGCGAGATACCCCGCTCATCCCACTTTGATAGCGAGAAAAAGCTATGTCGGGTCCAGTTGCAATAGGGCGATCGCCTGCATGCATCACTTCCCAAGGCAAACGTGCTAAAGTAGGGTCCTTAAAACCCAGACGCAGGCGCAGTACTTCTTGGTGGTTTTGAGCTATACCTTGAGCAGTAATCCAACTATCTCTGAGAGTGCCTTGAAACAGCTTGTTATACAGTTGCTTGCCCAACGCTACTAAGTTGACGGAGTTGATTGCGATTCCATCTCCCTGCAACACCGACTGCAACGGGTCATTCATCAAATGACTGGCAGCTGTCAACCAATCATCCACAGGCCAGCTCACCAGTTCTTCTGCCAATGGCACCCCAGGCGCGACTTGTTCTGTCCGCACCAAGTAGTCATTTTGCCCTACTAAAGTTACGGAAAGATGAAATTCCTGGGTCACAACTTTTTTTGTTTACCTCCTCCAATCAAGTTTTGCACGCAAACTGTCAACTGATGTTTAGCCCATCCCAATAAAATTTAGATGCATCTTGCCATTGAGATGTTTCTCAATCAAGGTGTTTTTGTCAACGACTTCTACACTTTGGGTCGGAATTGAACAGCCACATCCCAAACATTTTACTAGTTTGTACATCCATCTTTCGCCCTGCTAGACCAAAAAGAGTTCCCCCGTTTGCCCAAAATTTTTCTCGTCTAAGTAAATTTCTCCTGGTATGATAGTTACAACCAGAACATTATTATTATTAGATGTACCTTGATAACTTCGTTCCCAGTGGAATCCAATCCATTCGGGAATTTCTTCTTTTGGAACTATTTTGTTTGTGCATCCAACTCCCTGTTGCCATCAAGCAAAACTAAAAGTGATTTTTACCGTTTCTACAAAAACCATTTTATAAACTGGTTCGGAAGTTGCTGGTTATTTCGATTACATAACATCTTAGTATACACACCTTTCATTTCCGGGTTTTTCGGTAAACAAACAAAGATTCATAGATAATTTTTACAAAATTTGCACAAATTTAGCGAAAAAGTGGCGACTATTCCCATACCATAGAACTTGGTAGATGCACCCTGATAATTAACTTCCCTAGCTGGCTATCAGCTCATCATGCCTACTGCTAGGGTTTTTCTTTTCCTAAAAAATAAATAGAAGATTTTTCTCAAATTTATCCGGAAACTACTGGTTGTTCATAGAACATAGAGATTAGTAGATACACCCTGATAACTTACATTCCCCTAGTTAACTGACTGTTACTAGGGGATTCTTTATCTTTTCCTGCCAAAGCCAATTTGCTATAATTCCATACTTATGTAAATAGCCAGAGAATCGCTCATCCATGCCGTTAACCGTGCTCAAGTTTTCCAGTGAAGACTGCGGTATTTGCCACAAAATGTCTTTTTACGACCAAAAGGTGGCCCAAGAATTAGGATTGGAATTTATAGAGGTGAAAATGCAAGATACGGCCACCTACCGCAAGTATAGAAAGATACTTTTATCCCTGTATCCAGATAAATCGGAAATGGGATGGCCCACTTACATTGTTTGTGATTCTCCGGAGGGAGAATTTCAAATTTTAGGTGAAGTAAAAGGTGGACATCCCAAAGGAGAATTTAGAAGTCGCTTGCAAGCAATTCTCAACGCACCTTGAGTGGGTGCTAATCAGAACTGAGCAGTTCAAAGGATTTGACTTCCAAAGCCGGACCAATCATAGCCGCGGTCATCACATCATCCCGTACCTGACCCGTGACTTTTGCCTTTTGTCCTGGTTGGAGTAATTTTTTGTCGGCACCTTTAAGGATTTCGTAAGTAACTCCATCATTAGTAACTAACGCCCAAGCACCAGTGCCAATATCGCGGCGTTCTACGGTTCCTTCGACTGTGATACTCATAGACAATGAAAACTCCTCCTCCATTATGAAAAACTGGGGGATTTTGCGGCTTTATGCTGCTTGTTTTTCATCTTTAACCGCTAACCGAGCCAAACCGAAACACAAAACAGCATTAACAATTAAAAAGATACGAGCTGCAATTCCACTTCCCAATCCCCAAACAGCGGGATCCAAAACTGCACTTACCCCTAAACAAGCTGCTACGCCCAAGGATGTACCGATCGCAAACCATTTCCCTTGTGGATGTCCCAAAAGCAGTGCCATTAGGCCAAGGGGTATAAGAACGCTAGCAAAAAAGGGATTGAAAGCGTCGGTCCCCTGCAGAGTATTTCCCAACTCGGGAATAGAACTGCCTAATAAGCGGAAAGGCCACTGTGGCAGGTCAAAAATATAAATTGGTTTGAGAAAGAACAATCCAGAACTACCAGCAATCAAGCCAGTGGCTAAAGTCCAGTTCCAAGCAAAGGGAAAGTAAACTCGCAAAAACCAAGCTAGCAGATAAGAACCCAATACCATCAATATCTTGGGCAACAGCGCCACTGCACCGCCGTCTATCCAAAACCGAGGGTTAAGATAGCCGTTATCCCGCAGCCAGCGGAAAAAGTCTTGGAAGCTAATTTGTCCTTGAGCAGCACGAGTAACTGCCGCTTCCGCATTCAGCTGTCCAGCACCATAGTAATTCAAACCGTCGTCTTGGACGCTTCTGGCAGAGGCTTTGAGTACTTTTAAAACGTCATCTGGTTGTTTGACGCCAGCAGCTTGAATCAATGCAGCTACACCAGCCACGTGGGGAGCAGCCATGCTTGTGCCTTGCAAACCTAGAAATACTGCGTCGCCAGTTTCAGGATCGATGGTTTGTTGCAAAACTTTACCCGCATCACTACCACCGGGAGCTGAAATATCAACACCAGCGCCAAAGTTAGAATAGGGAGCTTTTTCTCCATCGGGACCTAAGGCGGAAACACCAATTACGTGGGGATAACGTGCTGGATAAGCTGCGGAGTTCTGACTTTCGTTCCCCGCAGCTGCAACGATAACTACACCTTTAGCGTGGGCGTATTCTATGGCTTCTTTCATCAAGCGACTTTCACCGCCGCCACCCAAGCTCATATTAATTACATTGGCGCCGTTGTCAGCAGCAAACTTGATCGCTGCGGCTATGTCAGCAACGGTTCCGCCCCCGTATTCGTTGAGTACCTTTAAAGGCATCAAGCTGGCTTCGTAGGCAATTCCTGCTACACCGTAGTAGTTGTTTGTAGCTTGAGCAATTGTTCCAGCCACGTGGGTACCATGTCCGTTGTCGTCCTTAACTTCTTCGCGATCGCTGACGAAATCGTAGCCTTTGACAAACTTTGTTTCTGCTAAATCCCGCACGCGGGTAATACCGGTATCGATGACCGCTACTGTAATCCCACTACCTTTAGTTTGCTTCCAGGCGCCAACCACACCAATGTTATGCAGGTGCCACTGTTTGCTGTACATCGGATCGTTTGGTTCGCCAAGACCGGAGCTTGCTGTTTTTGTATCTCCAGGCTGCTCAAATTCTGCCAGGGGTGCTATTTCACCTAGTTTCGGAATTTTGTAGATGTAATTAGGTTCTATAAATTCTGTTGCTTTGGCGATTTCAGACTTTTGCAGCTGTTTGAGTCGTTTTTTATCGCCTTTGATTATGTATACATTATCTGCGGCGGAGAATTTGTTATCTAGTTGGGGTGTAACGTTATACTTTTGGGCGATCGCCTGCAAATCTTTTTCCACTACCTCCCGAGGAATATCTTCCCGAAAATCTAGTAAAATCGTATCAAATTCACCTTTGGCTGCCAAGCCCTGAAAAGTCAAAAAACTAAATACGGCAGCACTCAAACCGATGACAAACAAGCAAACCAATAAAACCCTTCTCATATACAACCATCACCGCTTTGTGCCAGTTGTTCACTAACATAACTCATATAAACCTCCTGAAGCTCTTTAGTTGCGGAATAGTTACACAAAATTAAAAGCAAGCAACGGCTTTTAAATATATTTGCAAATATAGTTTAGATACAGTTAATTACAACTTCCAATATGGAACGCGGTCTTTTGTGGCTACCTTTATTAGCAGCATTTTTCTGGTTGGTGTGGCAAGGCTCAAAAGAGTATCAAAAAATCGAAGCCTATCGCAGCTGGGCAGAGCAATTTGAACGAGCAAAGTATGATATTTATGCTGTTTTAGGTCAAAAAGGTAGCTTCATTACCTGGGGAAAACCCACACCTCAAGGTCCGATCCAGCTACAAACGTTTTCTTTGCAGGAAGTTAAAAATATCCATCTTTTAGTAGATGGCAAGATTGTTGAAGTAGAAAATCCACCCCAAAAAGGTCGGACTGCGGAATTAGAATTTACCTTCACCCAGCCTGGTGAATCGGTGCGGATTCCGTTCACAGAAATTCCTTTAGCAGCAGAGTGGGGTAAGTATTTACAAGAACAATTAAAACGCCTCCACTCGGAACTAATTGAATAAATTGATTATCTACCTTAATCGAGTAGTCAATAACATTCACTAACCCAGAACTGTTGGTTAGTGAGTACATTTTTTTCATACCCATGAAGCGTATTGTTTGGATTTTAGGTTCTTATTTCCTACTAAGTGCTTGTACTGCTGATAGTTTAGAACAAAAGACGCAAGCTGCCAATGAAAAAATAAAAAAATGCCCGCCAGCTACACTTACCTACTTAGCTGCAACTGGAAAACAAGAAAGTTTTTATGACAGATTTGATTTTTATGTTAGCCGGATTGTAGCCGATAACGAGACTTTGAATTTTCAAACTTCCAAATACGATTTTATTTTTTGTAGAGGCAATCAATCTTGGATAGTAAAACCTGGAACTTTACCGGCAAAATTCCGACAGCAAAATTATCCAGAAAATTCTGCCAAATTTCAAACTATTAAATTTGGAAATCAAAGCTATCAGTATCGAGTTGTACTAGATCGAGCCAGCAACCAGGACAAGAATCGCTCCCAATTCAAACCAGCGAAACAAGTTGTTTTCGAATTAATTACGCTTCCTGGTAAAAATCGGCAAAGACGGACCTTATACACTCTCAAAGAATTACAAGCAAATGGAAATCAAGGCGCACATCTCGGACCTCCCCGAATCACAGCTGTTGTTGTCTGGGAAAATCGTATTTGGTGGTCAGTAGCTTTTGAGCAAGGAGAGGGTAATGACGGTATTGCTACTATTGTTAGTTACGAACCCCAAGCCAATAAAATTACATTTATCAAACCACCAGGACTTGTATCCTATCAAATTACAGATTTAGCAATCACAGGAAATATCAACAATCCCACCTTTTGGTTGGGAACAAAAATCAGTGCAGAAGGGAACTTTTCTCTTCCTGGCAAAGGATTGGTTGTTTACCGTCCTAATCCTCAAAATTGGAATTCTGGTTCCTTAGCTTCTTACAATGTCCACAACAGTCCCCTGGTGGGAGCAGTACCCAAAAGACTGAGACGGGAAGATAACATTCTTTGGGTTGGAACAGGTAACGGCGTTTGTCAAATTAGATTGCCAGCTGTTGATAATCCTCAAAACTGGTCTTGTTGGCGATTTGCAGTTATGGCTAAATTACCACCAGCGGGTTTATCTGTGAGCAGCGAATTATCGCAGAAAGCCTCAGCTTTCACTTTATATCCTGCTAAAGATAGGGAAACTGTTGAAGTACTTTGGTGGAGTCCTGTTAACTTGCAAACTCGTCGAGGTCGCTATGAAATTAGAACAGAAAAAGGCTTGCTTGTAAAGGTGAATCAAGGTGCAACCATAAGACAGTTCCGGCGATTTTTACCACCAGGAAAACCACCTGTAGACTGGCCTGGGTTTGAGTGGCATTGGAACGGACAGCGTTTTGTGCGAGGATTTGATGAAGTGGCTTTGAACCTTAGTGGTGGTGGTCCTGGGGGTATTGGCGTGACTTTGGAACCTACCACTGGTAGAACCACAGCCAATGCAATTCGCGGCGATTTGGATTTACTGGAAATTTCACCAAAGTTCACCAAGGTAAAATACTACTCCGGTTGGGTTGATGAAGCCAAGCTCAAGCCGTATTTAACGGTTTTACCACACGCACGGCCGCAAATTCGCCGACCGAATCCCTTAGCAGCGATCGCAAATCGTTAAAATAGACTTCACCTGCAAACTGAAGCCTGATTCTGCCTTCAAATACCTATGTATGTTGAAACCAAATCTACTATACCCGTTGCTTTAACTATTGCTGGTTCAGATAGCGGTGGTGGTGCGGGTATCCAAGCGGATCTGCGTACTTTTGCCTTTCACTGCGTCCACGGTACAAGCGCCATCACTTGCGTGACAGCCCAAAATACTTTGGGTGTGATGCGAGTTGATGCTATGCCACCCGAGGCTGTAATTGCCCAAATACAAGCAGTAGTAAAGGATATTGGCGTCCAAGCGGTCAAGACGGGAATTTTGTTAAATAAGGAAATTATTGCCGCAGTTGTCGAGCAGGTGGAAGCTTTGCAGATGAAAAATTTGGTAGTCGATCCGGTAATGGTGTCCCGTACAGGAGCGCAATTGATTGATGATGAAGCTGTAAAAATTCTCTCCCAGCGGCTGATCCCGCTAGCTGCGGTTGTGACTCCAAATCGTTACGAAGCGCAAATTTTAAGCGGTTTAGAAATTAATACCTTAGATGATATGCGTGCAGCTGCCCATTTCATCCACTGCAAGCTGCAAGCAAAAGTAGTGTTAGTTAAGGGTGGTGGTTTGCTAGGTAACGAACGCGGAGTGGATATCTGGTTTGACGGTGACAACATGGAAATTTTAGCTACCAAGCAGGTAGATACAAAAAATACTCACGGTACCGGTTGTACGCTATCAGCAGCGATCGCGGCCAATTTAGCAAAAGGTCACGACTTGGCTGGCGCTGTGCAACAAGCTAAAAAATATGTCACCCATGCTCTGGAGTATGCTTTAGATATTGGCGAAGGACAAGGCCCGGTTGGGCATTTTTACCCGTTATTATGATTTGTAAAATGTTTTATACTCTTTGACAAAACTTGCAATTGACAACCGCGATCCCAAATAATACGGATTTAGGTAGTTATATTTGTTTTTCTGTCTCTCTGGAGCAGCGGTCAGCAAAAACCTTTGCTCTTGGCTTATTTTTCTATTATTCTTGGGCATATCTCTCACTTGTTGTTTTTGTGGCTTTCAAATTACAAATGCAAGCAGTTAATAGTTCTGTTCATACCCATACACCTAGTGTAAATACTCAAGCTTACTCACCTTCGGTACCGCTGTCTGTGTATAAAGAATTGTCAGCTGAGTTACAAGCCGCACAAGCACAGATAGATGCCTTGAGTGCCCAAAATCACAAACTTATACAGGATAATCAACTACTCCGGCAAGAAATTGCCAAAGTGGTTCATTCAGTTTTACACTTGCAAAACTTGCTGGATTCTCCCAGCCAAACCAATTATCACCAAGTTCCTCGCCCCTCCACCGAGAGTAAAAATGATACTCAACGTCAAAAAAAAGTTAAGTATTCTCAGGTACGCCGTTCGCGTCCAAATATTGGTTACAGGGCGATGGAAATTCCCTCTTATCCCTCTTATATGGTAGCGCCAGTGTTCTTTGAAGGACAGGAAGTGGCAACTTATCCTTTCACTGAGCGAAAAACAAGAGAAAGCAATAATTGGTGGCTGTTTCTGGGGATTGTGTTGGTAGTATGTCTCGGTTTTGGTGCTGGTTATTTAATAGTACGTCCTTTTTTTGCCCATCAAAATCCATAACAATACAACTGTTTTGCAGATTACAGCCATTTAGTTTGCTAGCAAAACCGTACTGCTATTAATTTACTTGTTGATTTGCAAGCCAAGTTTTTATGGGGATGGTAGGTTCTGATCGGTTTGATTGTTCCTCGCACTACATTAGTAGTTCTTTTTTGACGCTATCTGTTCTGGAATGGAAAATGTTGCTTAAAGATAGCTATTTCCCGTCATGAATATAAGTATAATTTATTTATTTGCCGATGATAGTATGAGTAAAAAATATAAAAAATGTAGTTAATAATACTTTTTAATAGTAGTCGCCTTACTCGTTAAAACTCTAGGCAAAGGATCTGATTAGATAGATAAAAGCCACTGGAATATTAGGAGAGGAAAAATGAAAAAAGTAGAAGCTATCATTCGTCCTTTTAAGCTGGATGAGGTAAAAATAGCCTTGGTCAACGCTGGTATAGTTGGTATGACTGTTTCTGAGGTTCGGGGATTTGGACGTCAGAAGGGTCAAACAGAACGTTATCGGGGTTCTGAGTATACAGTTGAATTTTTGCAAAAACTGAAATTGGAAATTGTTGTTGAGGACAATCAGGTAGACATGGTTGTAGAGAAAATCATTTCTGCTGCCCGCACAGGAGAAATTGGCGACGGTAAAATATTTATATCTCCGGTAGAGCAAGTTGTGCGGATTCGTACTGGAGAAAAAAATACGGAAGCAGTGTAAAAAATTTTCGTAGATGGCTAATCGCTAATAGCTAATCGCTCGTATCAAGATTAGCAATTAGCAACTAGCTATCAGTGATTTCCAAACTTGCCAACTTTGGAAGTAAATTGGCAAAAGCTTTTCCTCGATGGCTAACTGCGCGCTTCAGCTCTGGTGTCATCTCCGCAAAGGTCATTTGTTTTTCTGGAACGTAAAAAATGGGGTCGTAGCCAAAACCGTAATTACCGCGGGGTGCGTAAAGAATTTCACCTTGACAAATGCCTTCTGATTGCAGGACGATCGCGCCATCAGGACGAGCGATCGCCACTACACAAACAAACTGAGCTTGTCGCTGGGATTGTTCGCCCAATTCTCGCAATAACCTGGCTATGCGGAACGCATCGCTGTTTCCGTAACGTGCAGAATAAACTCCTGGCGCACCATTTAAAGCATCTACCTGCAAGCCAGAGTCATCGGCGATCGCCCAGTTACCTGTTGCTTTTGCGACTTGGGATGCTTTGAGACATGCATTAGCAACAAAGGTGTCTCCTGTTTCTTCAATTTCCAATTCTTCAGGTTTGAGTCTTAATTCCCAACCAGAGTTAGCCAGGTAAGCTTGCATTTCCAGCAGTTTTCCTGGATTTCCTGTTGCCACTACAAGTAATTTTGTCATCAGTCAGCGGATGTGATGGGTGATTTGGCGGTGAAATCGACCATTTTTCTTTTACTTTTTTCTACCTACGATTGTGCCCACTGTTTTGCCCAAGCCAAAGTTCGATGGACTTGTTCGAGTGTAGGAGCTTCGCAGTAGAGGCGCAAAACCGGTTCCGTACCGCTAAAACGAATCATTAACCAGCTACCATCGGCAAGGCGAAATTTGTAACCGTCTATAGTTTGACAATCAATGACTGGTAAGCTGGCAATTTCTGAGAAGGGTTGGTTTTGCAGTTGCTGTAAAAGACGAGCTCGCACTTCCATGCTAGATAAGGGTAAATCAATGCGATCGTAGGCGGACGTAAAACCTGTTTGTTGTTGCAAGCGTCGGTAGTACTCGCTCAAATCTAATTTTGAGTCCACGATCGCTTCTAGTACGTACAATGCTGACAAAAGAGCATCCCGTTCTGGAATGTGGTTACCATAACCAATTCCTCCGGACTCTTCGCCACCCAACAATACTTTTGTGGTTAGCATTCTATCAGCGATGTATTTGTAGCCTACAGCTGTTTCAAATACTGGGAGTTGGTGCAATGCTGCTACTCGAGGAATCAAATCCGAGCCACTAACGGTTTTGACAATTTCACCGCGGAAGTTGCGCCGTAAGGTCAAGTGGTCGATTAATATCGGAATTAAAATTTGGGAGCTGAGGAAATTACCTGCACCGTCAACGGCGGCGATGCGATCGCAGTCACCGTCGAATACCAATCCTACCGTTAAGCCTGAGGGGTGCTGTTGTTGGTGAGAGCGGATCAGTGCAAACAGTCGGGAAAGGTACTTGGGTAAGGGTTCTGGTGCACCACCTTCGAAGGTGGGATCGCGATCGCTGTTGATTTCTTGTACTTTTTCGCCAATGAGCATTGCAAGTCCACCTGCAGCAGCACCGTGCATCACATCAGCAAAGACGGTAAGCTCTCCTGCATCAATGGCATTACGGATTTTAACAATATTGACTTTTTCTTTTAGCTGTTGGCAATAATCGTCCCAAGGATTGAATTTTTCTATCTTGCCGGGAGTAGCAACCGAAGTAGGAGATGATATTTCTTCTTGGAGAAGGGCTTCTATCTTTTTAGTTACTTCTGGCGGTACGGAACCACCGAATGCACCTTTGACTTTTAAGCCCAAATACTGTGCGGGGTTGTGGCTAGCAGTGATTACCAGCGCACCCGAAGCGTGGTATTGTTTTGCTGCCCAACTAAAAGCTGGGGTTGGTGCATAAGTTTCGCTAAACAGCACGTCAAATCCTGCCTGAGAGACTGTGGTGGCTGCTTTCCAAGCAAAATCTTCTGCCATGAATCGGCGATCGTAACCGATGATAACTTTGCGAGCGCCTACCTGGTCTTTGTAGGTTTCAAATAACACTTTAGCGGCAGCTGGCGCGACCCTAGCTAGACGTTCAAAGGTGAACTCATCGCCAATCACACCCCGCCAGCCATCCGTACCAAACTTGATTAAGTTAGCAGCAACTGGCATGAAGGTATCCCAACTTCAGTTTAGGAGGATTCTATCATTGACACCGGTAGCTCGGTAACAAAACTATCACAAGTGTTAAAAATCGTGCTAGTAACACCCTAAATATATAAAAATATTAAACCTCCTTAACAGGATTTCCCATTAAGGAGATTGCACGCAGCAGCAAAATTTTCTCCCACTCAGTTTTTTCCTAGAAATCATCCAGATATTGACTTAACCGACTAATTAAAGGGTCTGCCTCTTGGGAAGGTGCGGTGGCAGAAGTAGTGGTATGATGAGCAGAAGTATTGTTGACTACTTCTGCTGCTGTGGGTGGGACCGGTGTCTGGACAACTTGTAACTTATTAATCGTAACGCTCAGCTGGGCAACTTGTTGAGTTAGTTGCATCAGATACTGTTCCATCATCTCCAACCGATGAGATGTCTTGGCAAAAAAACGTTCCTCCAGGTCAGCCAATTGACTTTGCACTGCAGTCAGTTGTGCTTCCCATCCTCCTGCTGCTGCTGGTTTTTCTGTCGGTGGTAGGGGTGACTGTAGGTTTGGTCGCACAGATTGCGGTACGCACAAAGATTGCCACAGGGCCTCTTTACAGAGGTCACTGAAACTTTTTTCTGGATTTTTGTCCAAATGGCTTTCGACAAGTGCTAACAAACTTTCGTCAGCCACCCCTGGGTTAAACGTAACCGATTTAACTATCTTTTTTGACCATTGGAACATTCGTGTTAAGCCCTAGGAGAGCGGTTGGCAAGCTGTGCTTCTGCATAAATATATTGTCCCAGAGCGTTAGCCTGCCGGGAAGGGGAAGCCAAATGGGCGTTAATTTTGGCATCTTTCAGCAGACGTTGAACGTCTTCCCAGAAATACTCTCCACCACCGCCGGTGAGAATAACATCGGTGACGCGCTCTGGTAGCCATGCTAGCACACGACTGCAAATTTCCCGCGAAAACATCTCGGTAAGATTGGGGAGAATATCGTCTAGATTTGTAGGCTTGCTGGCGCCGCGGGGACGATAAAAGCGATCGCCTTTGGGTCTGTTGACAGCAGCAATTAGTGCCAGAGACTGACTGTCAGCTCCTTCTACTTCTGCGGCTACCAGTTCGTAAAACTTGCTCATACCAAAATCTTCACTCTTGGAAGCACCTCGAGCAAAGCGGAAGTTATCCACCATCAAGCAATCAATAGTTTGGTGGCCGATATCGACAATTGCTGCCGAAACTTTGGTAAAGTCTGGCATAGCACCTTTGTTGGGTTTAGCTTCACACCATAGCAGGCTGCCATAGCCTTCTGGCATTACCCATACCTTACTAACGTTCAAGGAGACAGATTCGCCACGGAAGTTCATGACATGGGGACCTTCCAATTGGCTGATTAACTGGGCTTTTTCCTTTTCAAACTGTTCTTGAGAAAGATAAGGTAAGCCCACCACCACAAAGATTTCGTCTTTGAGCTTAAAGTAACCAGCACAAGCCAAGACTTTTACCAGGGCGTCCTCGACCTTGGATTTACCCACTCCTAAGTTAGCACCAAAATCTGCTGCGAGTTGACCGACAGCATATCCACTACCTTGATACTCCAACCACAGATCCATTAAGGGGTCGGTAGCGCGGGCTTCAAATACACCACCCCGCACTTGTTCCATTGACATTTCCTTAACATTGGCAGAAATAAATATGACATTGCCTGGTTCACGGGTAATACAAGCTTTTGTGGAAGTTCTACCCAGATCGACGCTAAGGATTTTTTTCCCGGTACTTAAGTTATTTGGTACTGCGGGACTAGCGTTGATCGGAGTAGATGCCGAAACTCTATTCATAGGTATAGCAGCGGCATTCATGGGGGTGGCGGCAGTTGGTTGGTCTGTCATGAAAGCTCCTAGTATTTACTTAGCTTTAACAAATTACCATGGTCATCTTACAAAAATCCGTGTATCAGAAATTCTTGATAGCGTCAACCGTAGGAGCAAACGTACCAGGAATACTGATTTTGTACTGATTTCGCTTATCAGAATTGTTACGGATTTTTTTAGCATTAAAAATCACGATAGACGATAGAGATGAAAAGGAGGTTTGCTCCTCTTAAGGATACTTTTTACACCAAAAAACCATTTTTGTAATTTAATGGAAGTGTGTTATCTCCTTTTGTTTTTGCGCTTGCGCTTCAGCACCCAGAAAAAAAAACCCAACAGCAGGGTGGCAAGCACAAATTTAGATACGGGAGCAAGGTACTTGTCCACAAGTTCATATTGACTACCCAACACGTATCCTGTGTATGTTAGCAAACCTACCCAGCAAGCGCTACCTAAAGTTGTATAAAATATAAAAGATGGCAGACGCATATCACTAATGCCTGCAGGAATAGAAATGAAAGTGCGGACTCCAGGTACAAGCCGACCGATAAATACAGCTTTTTTACCTTGTCTGTCAAACCAGTCTTTTGCTTTGATAATGTCTTTGCCAGATATGGACAACCACTTACCGTATCTGTTGACCAGTGCTTGCAAGCGCCTTTGGCTGAGAAATTTGCCAGGATAATACCAAAAGATTGCCCCCAGTACCGAACCTGTTAATCCTGCCAAAAATACACCAATAATATTCAGCTTTGCCCCGGGCAAATTGGCCGTGTATCCTGCCAGTGGCATAATCAATTCTGAAGGTATGGGTGGAAACAAGTTCTCTAAGAACATCAGCAGGGCAATACCCGTGTAGCCCAAGGATTCTATAGTAGCTTTGATCCAATCTGTCATCACCGCAATCCTTATTATCTGCCTTGCTATGAGAGCGATCGCTCCCGTTTGTGTCGGTAACTATCCATCAAGCAATAGCGACTTTATACATCAAAGGAGAACCAGAAAAAGCAATTGTTTACTTTTCCTGTTCTCCCCTTTTGCCACTTTTATACTGTTTTAAACAGTGGGTGTTAAAGACTGCACTTTTGTTTCCGATTCCCAATCTAATGGATTCCAAACCTTATCTTCTAGAACCATCTGTTCAACTAAACTTGCCAACCTCAGGGCTTTGAGCGCTTGTTCGCCACCAACAGAAGGTTGATTGCCACCGCGCACGCAGTTAACAAAATGTTCCAATTCTGCTCCTAGTTTATCTGTGTTGCTGGTATAAACTCTTTCTATGACACCGTCCTGTTTGTATAGTACTTGTCGGTAGTCTCCTATGGAGTTATTGGTTATATGGCGGTGAATCAAAATTTCATTTTTGAGAAAATCTGCCTCAGTATACGAATTTTTACAATGCGCTACAATAGTGCGGATCTTGCGATGAGTAACTTTGCTTGCAGTCAAGGTAGCAACAATGCCATTGGCGAATCCGAGGGTAGCAGTCACGTAATCTAGGTAACCAGAGTCCAAGGTGCGATTGCCACTAGCTGTTAATTTTACTACCGGAGAAGCGGCCAATTCTAAAAGTAGGTCAATATCGTGGATCATTAAATCCAATACTACTGAAACATCGTTGGCACGATTGGAATAAGGACTCATGCGATGGGCTTCTAATGCCAGTACTTCTTCAGTCTTCAACACCTTACTCAATTCTTGAAATGCCGGACTAAAGCGTTCAATGTGACCTACTTGCAAAATGCACCCCGACTCAGCAGCAGCATTTACCAGCGATTCTGCCTCGGAAATACTTGCTGCAATTGGCTTTTCAATCAAAACATGAATTCCTGCTAAAAGACAGGTGATGCCAACTGCATAATGCAAACGCGTGGGAACGGCAATGCAAACCGCCTCCACATGGGGCAGCAAGTCACAGTAATCTTCAAAAAAACGCACCTTGTATTTACTAGCGGTTTCCAATCCTCGCTCCACATTAATGTCTGCTACACCGACCAGTTCAACGTCTTTCATAGAACTCAGAACACGAGCATGGTGTTGTCCCATGTTGCCTACCCCGATGACACCTATGCGAATCGGACGGGGCTGGGTCCGGTGTCCGTGTCCGTTGTGTTCTCCTGCTGACATGCTGCTATCTTGCACTCTCATTCTCTCCTCAACCACCAAATTTAGAGACGCTAAGCCCGTTGGCTTTGATACTAAAACAGCCAGTGACCAATCGTCTAAAACCATCCAGATGGTAACATAGAGGTTCTGTTTATGAAGAATTTCAAAGTTTGTTACGAGTTCCCATTATCTGGTTATACTTTGTATAGTTCGCAAACATATATGTATATTTTTTAACTTTATTAAAATCGGTAATGTCATAAAAGTAACTGCGTTTTAGGAAGGGGAAAGTTGACTGTAATTGAAAATTAATTGAAAGTATTGGAATTAAGAAAATTTATTTTAGAGTATAATAAAGCGAAGAAATACTAGGAATCGGAAATAATTTTTGTATTTCAAGTTACAAATATTACCGGGCTACAGCCTGCGGGTGGCACTTCCAAAGAAGACTATTAACTGTGAACTGGAACTAATCCAGGATAGTAACTTCCCGCTGTTGAAGATGAAAGCTGTAATTTTATTGTCTGGAGGATTAGACTCTTGTACAGTTCTCTACCAAGCCTTGGCAGAGGGCTGTGAGTGTTATACCATTTCCTTTGATTACCAGCAGCGACACCGACGAGAGTTGCACTCCGCGTTGGCAATCGCTCAAAAAGCAAATGTCATCCAACACCAAGTAGTGAGTTTTGACTTGCGACAGTGGGGAGGTTCGGCTCTTACCGACGATAGCATCGATTTACCTACGGGGCGCTCTCTGGAGGAAATGTCACAAAACATTCCTGTTACCTACGTTCCTGCCCGCAATACCATATTCTTAAGCTTTGCCCTTGCCTACGCCGAAACCATCAAAGCAGAACGTATCTACATCGGAGTCAATGCCTTGGATTACTCTGGATATCCAGACTGCCGCCCCGATTATATCAAAGCCATGCAAGAAGTGTTTCGCTTAGGAACAAAACAAGGACTTGAAGGGAAACCGGTAAAAATTGTTACACCTTTGCTGTATCTGAAAAAAGCGGAAATCATCCAACTTGGAAATCGACTGGGAGTTCCTTGGGAACTAACGTGGTCTTGCTATGCAGGTGGAGATGTAGCCTGTGGCGTGTGTGATTCCTGTCGCCTGCGCCTTGCTGCTTTTGCGGAACTCGGATTAAAAGATCCCCTGCCATACGCTCAAAATTCAAATTAAAAATTAAAATTATTGTAAAAGTCGCAATTGAATTTGGTGCAAGCGAGGTCCTTCCATGGAGACGACAGTAAATTCTAAATTTTCATACCGAAAGCTTTCACCAAGATTGGGCACTTTTTGTAATTGATATAACAAAAAGCCACCCAAAGTTTGGTATTCTTTGCTCAAGGGTAAATTAAGATGTAAAACCTCATTTAGTTCTTCGACACTGATTTGGGCTTGCACTAAAAATGTCCACCGCTCCACAAGCTCAATCAGTAACTCATCAGTACTTTCGGCTGCACCAGCTTCACCAATAATTTGGGCAACAACGTCTTGAATCGTAACCAGTCCTGCTGTAGCACCAAACTCATCCACAACTATCACCATTTCCAGCTTTTCTTGCTGCATCATCGGTAGCAATTCACTCAAAGGCGTGTGTTCGGGTACAAATCTTGCTACACGCATCCACGGTCGGATTTGTGTATCCAAAACAAGCTTTCCTACAGCTAACGGCTGTGCTAAGTCTTGAAAGTAAAAAATACCGCGAATATCATCCAAAGATTCTCCGATCGCCGGAAAGCAACAATGACCGCTATCTGCCATATACTCGAAAAAAGTTTGCAAAGTAGCATTTTCTGGTAGCGCGACGATATTGGTACGCGGAACCATGATCGCCTGGACTGTTACTTCCCCAAATTCGAACACGTTTTTCAATAATTCTCGTTCTCCGGCTTGCAAACCAGTAGATTCGCGTTCTGTGGAGATTATTAATTGTAATTCCTCGGGAGTTACGGGCGATCTCCAACTTTGACCGGTGTATTCTATGCCAAACAATCTTAACAAACAGCGGGTTGATTGATTAAGAATCCAAATAAAAGGGCTAAAAAAACGCACGATCGCCCTAACAGAAGGTCCCAAAAATCTTGCTAGCTGTTCTGAGTACAGCATCGCTAAAGATTTCGGACACAATTCTCCCAAAACAATTTGAAGATAAGCAATCAAAAAAAAGGTAATCGGAATTGAGAAAGAATGAGCAATGAAAGTATTGATGGCTCCCGGTAAAGGCCAAGACTGCAACCATAATTTCACCAGGACGACTATAGTGCTTTCTCCAATCCACCCCAATGCCAAACTAGAGAGAGTAATTCCCAATTGAGTGGTAGACAGCAAGCGGTCGATACTGCGTTGCAAAACTTCCACAGCTAAGGCCTGACTATCCCCAGCTTCTACTAACTGATGAATGCGCGATCGCCGTACCGTCACCATTGCAAATTCCGCGGTGACAAAAAAGGCATTGATCGCAATCAAAAGCAGTACCGATAACAATCGCAGCCCTACATCTGTCCAGCTCAAGTTAAGAAAACCTCTCACTTACTGCCAAAAAAGCTAGTATTTAACGCTCGTGATTGGATATTCGTGAGCAAAATACCTAATTCCTCATCCCTAGTTACTTTTTTCTACAGGAATGTTTGCCACTTCTAGCTTTAATTTTTGAGCAGGATAATCGGTTATGGACAGCGAGACGCTTTTAACATCATCCAGCAAAGCAGTAGGAATGCTGATAGTACCGGTATATACTGGTCCGTTGGCAGGCAATTCCGAAGGCAATCCTTCTGTACTCGCACTTAAGGTCCGTCCTTTGTTATCCGTAACATCTAAAAAACTATACAAAAAACGTACCGAATCCTTGCCTTTGTTCTGCATTTTCACCCGCAGCTGCAAAGCTCCACCAGAGTAGCGAGCTGATTGTACAGAAAAATTTACACCCCCATTTTCTGCAGCAATGGGAAATCCTTGTTGAGGTTTTTCTGCCATTTCTGTTTGCTGCTTTTCCTTTTGCTTTTGTTTGACGGCAGTTGTATCTTCAGCTATATCTTCATCTTCTTCCTTTTTCTCTGATTGAGCACGAGTTTTGCCTTCAATCCGTGCTTTGACGATTTTCAAAATTTCTTCCTCTTTTAAAAGCGTTAACCCTACGTGTTGGGCGCTGTTTGCCTTAGCAGCGGCAAATTTGGTAGTAGGACGTGAATCTGGCGCCGTCACGCCTTTGAGCGCCTTACTTCCTATATCAAATCCCAAAAATGCACTCACCGAACCTGCTCCCAACATCAGGGTTAATAAAGTCAAAGTTAAAACGACGGTGGAATTTATTCTCATTGCTGACAAGCTATGGCACAAGAATGCTGATGTGTTTGCGAGTATTGAAGTAACTCACCCCAATTCTTAAGCGAACCTAATAAATATTAATCTGTGCTATTTCAATATCAAATTGTTTCATATGTTTATTTGCTGAGTTTTTTCCGGTCATAAGTAATAAATATATGCTATGATTAGTAAGTTGTAGCCAGGGTTGGCCGAGCGGTTGAGGCAGCGAACTCATAATTCGCCTTAGGCAGGTTCAACTCCTGCACCCTGGATGATTTAGTTGTTAAATCCACTCTCTACAGGTTTTTACCTAATAACAATATAGTCTGGAATGGATAAAAGGGTTGAAATATCACCAAAGAGTGTCGTTACCATGTGCAGAAACTCTTTGCCTGCTCAACCCACTACTTGCTAGCTTTTTGAAAGCCTAAACCAGTAAAGTGCCTTCCCCAAACATTAAGGCTTTATTTCTCGTTGCTAGATTTGACTCCAAAAGGCGTATCCTCAAATCGATACTCAGTTCCTAATTTCATTTGATTGGTGTTGAAACGAGGAGACATTAACAAAGAACTGTTGTAGGGATTTGGTAAATCTGGCGTGCGAAGATAGGGATCGCTACTAGCTTGCTGGTACAAAAGATCCTGATAAATAATATGAACTAATTGTGCATCTCGTGCTATTTTATTTTCCGGGAAGGAGTTTTTAAACAAAGAACCAGGTCCTAAAATCAGGTCAATATCGCTTTCCTTGGTGTTATTGCCAAAGAAATTAGGGTCATTTTTAAAATAAGCTCGCTCGATTACTTCCGGGGGTGTTTCGTATTCATAGTTTACCTGCGTATCCTCTGCAGCCGAAGCTGGGAAAGCGATCGCGCTAGCAATGATAACTAATAAACTACCCAAGGCTGGTAATTTGAAAACCATGTATGTTACTCCTTAGTCTTTGTGTCAATTATAACTTTCGTTATCTATGATAACCCTGAAAAAGATAGAGGTGAATCAACGGAAATTCCTGAAATATATAGTAGTTTTTAACTGAAAAGGAACTAGCGCCAATTCGGATACCTATATTTTGTTGCAGCTTCTTACTTAGGAATCCAACTCTTGGTTTAACACAATTTTTAAACTTTTATAATGACCAATCCAGCCAAAACCCTTAACCAACAAGATTTTTGGGCAGATACTGCCGATTTCCCAACCCTACGCTCGAAATTGCTAGATTTATTTTGCCAGCTAGCTTATCAAGAAGGGGATTTTGTCCTTTCTAGCGGAAAACGCAGTTCCTACTACATCAATGGCAAGCAGGTAACGCTTCACCCCCAAGGCGCCTTGGCAATTGGTCGCATTCTGTTATATTTATTACCAGCTGATACCGAAGCAGTAGCTGGCTTGACATTGGGAGCAGACCCAATTGTGACTGCTGTGAGCGTAGTTTCTGCCTATGAACACCGTCCCGTAGCAGCGTTAATTATTCGTAAAGAAGCCAAAGGTCACGGTACAAAAGCTTACATTGAAGGACCGAATTTGCCAGAAGGGACAAAAGTCGTGGTTTTGGAGGACGTTGTCACCACCGGTCAATCTGCAATGAAAGCAGTGGCACGCTTAAAAGCAGCAAATTATACAGTAAATGAAGTAATTTCTCTGGTGGATCGCCAACAGGGCGCAGCAGAATTTTACCGCTCAATGGGATTAAAATTTCAAGCAGTGTTGACGATCGCAGAAATTCAACAGCGCTACAAACAACTTTAGCTACAAAAGCCTCAAGTTAAATCGCAAACTTTCTACGAATGCGCTCAGCTTCCCTCAATCCCGACAGATAAGCACCGTGAACAGTAGATGGATACTGCTGGGATGTAGCCTCTCCAGCAAAAAAGAGGCGATTTTCCACAGGAGCAGCCAAGGTAGTGCGATCGCTAGCTTTAGCGTTAACTGGCATATTTGAATAAGACCCGCAAGCAAAAGAATCCCTGGCCCAGCGAGTTGCTATTACCACTTCCGGAGCAGGAATACCATCCCCGTACATCCGACGCAATACCTTCATTACCCGTTTTCCAATTTCTACCTCAGATAAAGCCTCCAAACTGCGGGCAAAACTTCCACCAGTTAATGCTACCAACACCGGCACTGAAATGTATCGATTTAAATTCAAAAAAACGGAAAAATCCTTATCCTTCTCACTCACATAGCCAATTATGTCATAATCTTGTGACCAAAATGCTTGCGGAAACTTCAAAACTACTTTATTTAAAACTCCCATACCAAGACGGTTGATAGCTGTTAATTTACTTTTAGGTAGGGGAGGAGAAAAAATAACAGCAGCAGATTTTAGTACTCCTAACGGTAAAGTAATTACAACTGCATCAGCTAAAAAATGTTTCGAATTGGTTTTCACTAATACCTTTTTTTCGTCATACTGAATTTCAATAACCTTTTGCTGCAGGCGAATATCAATACCTTTTGCTAATCCTTGAATAATTTCCTCATAGCCATTAGGTAACAAGTAATTACCACCTTCCAAATTTTCATACTCATCCCATTCCCACACAGAATAACTGTCTAAATCCGTACCTTCCTGGATTTCACGCTCAGTTAAATACCATTGCACCAGAGAACTTTGTCGACAAGTAATATTCTTCTTACCTGGTAAGACATACTGTATAGCTTCAGCTACTGAAATATCAGATTCTAACTTTTTACCTAAAGATTTAGCTTCCTGAAGAATTTGCTGGGAAAGTAAATTAGCGTCTTTTAATTCCGACGCTGTGAAAATTTCACCATTACTGCCATACACTTGAATATTATCAAAGTCAGTATATTGAATAACAACTTGAAATTCCTGTGCCAATTTAGTAAGAGGATTTTTGTCTATTCCATGAATCCAAGAAGCACCTAAATCTACTGGAAAACCAAAATTTTTGCTAGTATAAATTCTACCGCCAATTCGATTTCTAGCTTCTAAAACCGTGACTTGAAAATTGCTGAATTGAAGCTGGCGGGCAGCTGCTAAACCAGCAATACCCGCACCGATAACTAAAATATTTCTCATTTTCTATTCATACCTATAAAACGCAGACGTCAGCCAAAAAAATCTTTGGATTCCTCTACGTTATTTAACTCCTGAGGGGTTTGGGAGACTATAAATTCTGAAAATTCTGAGTGTGACTCGATACCACCGAAACTTTTCTCACCTATTGGCAATACCCACGCTCAGATGGCAGAGCAGCCAGGGACTCTGGCGAAGGGAAATATCACCGACAAGTTACTCCTGGAGGGGGCGAAGAAGCTAACAGTGTGTCTGTACATAGACGCACCCGCACTTCTTCATGGGAGGGTAGACCACACTGCCTCCTCCTGTCAACTGATGTGGGGCAGGAATTTTCAACTATGAAGTTGGAAGCCCACACCATCATTCTTGATTTGGTGTGGGAGGGTTTCACAAGGTTAACTTTGGGTTACAGGCTCTTTAGCCAAAAACTTTTCTAATTCTGTCAACGCCTCGGCGTCAACTTTAGTTTGCATCGGGCAGAATTTTGGACCGCACATCGAACAAAATTCAGCAGTTTTGTAAATATCTGCTGGTAAAGTTTCGTCGTGGTATTGCTTAGCTCTTTCCGGGTCGAGTGCTAATTCAAACTGGCGGTTCCAATCGAAGTTGTAACGAGCGCGAGAAAGTTCGTCGTCTCTATCTCTTGCTCCTGGACGGTGTCTGGCAATATCTGCTGCGTGAGCTGCAATTTTGTAGGCAATTAATCCATTGCGCACATCCTCACAATTAGGCAAACCCAAATGTTCTTTGGGCGTGACGTAGCATAACATGGCAGTACCATACCATCCAGCCATTGCTGCACCGATGGCAGAGGTAATGTGGTCATAACCGGGAGCAATGTCTGTTACCAAGGGTCCCAGAACATAGAAAGGTGCTTCCGAACACTCTTCCATCTGTTTTTTGACATTAAACTCAATTTGGTCCATGGGTACGTGTCCGGGACCTTCGACCATTACCTGTACGTCGTGTTCCCAAGCTTTGCGAGTCAATTTGCCAAGAGTTTTGAGTTCAGCCATCTGGGCAGCATCGGAAGCATCGTGAATGCAACCGGGACGCAGGGAGTCACCCAGACTAAAGGAAACATCATACTTCTTGAAAATTTCAATAATATCCCGAAAATGGGTATACAGCGGGTTTTGTTTGTGATGGTGCAGCATCCATTTTGCCAAAATACCACCACCACGAGAAACAATACCAGTGATGCGGTTTCTTACCAGGGGTAGATATTCTATCAAAATCCCCGCGTGGATGGTCATGTAATCTACGCCTTGCTGGGCGTGCTTTTCGATTGTGTGGAGAAAATCGTCGGCAGTGAGATTTTCAACTCTGCCATGAACGCTTTCTAAAGCTTGGTAAACTGGTACGGTGCCAATAGGAACGGGTGAAGCATTAATAATGGCAGTACGAATTTCATCTAAGTTACCGCCGCCAGTGGACAGATCCATAACGGTATCAGCACCGTATTTGATTGCCAGTTTTAATTTTGCCAGCTCTTCTTCTATGCTAGAAGAGTTGGGAGAAGCGCCAATGTTGGCGTTAACTTTACATCTAGAGGCAATGCCAATGCACATTGGCTCTAAGTTGGTGTGATTGATATTAGCAGGGATAATCATTCTTCCCCGTGCCACTTCATCTCTGATTAGCTCAACAGGAAGGTTTTCACGCTGAGCTACGTATTGCATCTCTTCCGTAATCACACCTTGCCGGGCGTAGTGCATTTGACTGACATTGCTTTGCCCGCGCCGCTTGGCGACCCATTCTGTCCGCATATTTATTTTCCTCGATAAACAGCTTCCCTTCGCCGGTATTACCCGGATTCAGGTTCTAAGGGTGTGATCTCAGCCTGCAAATGCAGGCACCCCTAGCATGCTAGTGATTGTACCACTTCTGCAGAAGTTGGGTACAAAGGTGTTGACAATTCCCGGCAGTCTGGCAAGGTGAATTTAGTGCCTTTGGCCTTTGCAAAAGTGGCACAATAACAAGTGGGTGCTGGCGGTGGAGTTGTTGGTGTGGCGATCGCTGCTCATCCCCAACATCCTCAATCTGGTAAATTTTCCCCTGCTGTGTACCTGAAATTCTTATTGGCTTGAGGGGAAGTAGTTAGCAGAGGAACTTGAGAAAATAACTATTTAGGCTTTAATTACTAATTATCGACTTTTGTAGTGATGGCTTACGACTACCGATATATTCTTTTCTATAAACCTTACGGCGTCCTCAGCCAATTTTCCCAAGACGGTTCTGGTCATCGCACGCTCAAAGACTATATTCAGGTTCCAAAAGTATATCCTGCCGGACGCTTGGATTGGGATAGCGAAGGTTTGCTTTTGTTGACGAATCACGGCCAGTTGCAGCATCGCCTTTGCGATCCTCGATTTGGACACGAACGCACCTACTTGGTGCAAGTCGAAAGAATTCCCGAACCAGCAGCTATTAAAAGGCTAGAACAAGGCGTGTTCATTAAGGATTACCGGACTCGACCAGCCAAGGTACGACTTTTGACTGAAGACCCCCCTTTGAGCGATCGCAATCCGCCCGTGAGATTTCGCAAAACCGTACCTACTGCTTGGCTAGAGATAACTTTGAGAGAAGGAAAAAATCGCCAAGTACGCCGAATGACCGCTGCTGTAGGGTTTCCAACCTTGCGCCTGGTTAGAGTTGCCATCGCTCAACTGCAAATCTACGGTCTCCAACCAGGTCAGTGGCGTGACCTCACTCCTCAAGAGTTAAAAATATTACATAAGTTAGCTTTTGCAAACAGGACCTTTGGCAATCAAAAATCGCCTCAATAATTACGATCTCTGTCTGTATACTTAAGGTATTTTTGTAAATATAATACAAAAAGCGACGTTTCGCGCCGGCACTGAATTTTCCCGCAATTACTTACTTTTTGCCTTTGCCTTTAGTGCTTTCGCAAGACCTAGAAAGCAGTAGCAAGAAAAGAAAATTTATCGTCTACAGGTTAATTTTTGCGTAATTTTGCCGAAAAACTACGTTATAAACTTATGTAATTATTTTTTTCTTTGGCCCGTGTCCGGTTGATACCAGACGTTTGGGTATATTGTTAAAGTCCTATGAGCGTTCATCAATCATTTAGCAAACACAACCCCTGTCACCACACAGCACCCCCACGCCTAGAACTTGTATCCCCAAGAGGAACTTACGAAGTAGAAAAGCCCATACCAGAAACCAGCCATTGTACTCAAGAGGAAGTTCTATGGGAACGCAAGTTGTATGAAAATACTCCTCGTGTATACATGACTTTAGATCGGACCGGGACAATTTTATCTGTTAACCAACAAGGTGCAAGCAGTCTTGGGTATTTACCACAAGAACTAATACAAAAGCCTGTTTTCCAATTATTTAATCAGACAGAACAAAAAACCCTAATCGATAACTTCATAAACTTATTCCAGGATTCCTCAAAAGGTGAAGTTGGCAATTGGGAATTAAGCTTGAATTGTCCTGCTAGTAAAATGCGAGCCGTAAAAGTAGCAGCCGAAATTTTGCATGCTACTCAAGACAGTCAGCAGCTGATACTGATGGTGCTTGAAGATATTACCCATGAAAAGTTGACTGCTGGAACCTTACAAGAAAGCGAACAGCAACTACGGCTTTTAGCGGATATCATACCAGTAATGTTGTGGATGGCTGGTCCTGATGGTTTGTATAATTTTTTTAATCGCTCGTGGCTAGAATTTACCGGTAATCGCGGTCAACAACAACAAGAATTTGGCTGCTGGCATGAAGTCCATCCCAAAGATAAAAATTCTTGTCAGCAAACCTATGAATCTGCTTGGAGAACACGGACAAGATTTCAGTACGAATGTCGCTGCAAGCGTTGGGATGGAGAATATCGCTGGATTTTAAATACTGGTGTTCCTCGCTTTCACCCCACTGGTGGCTTTCTGGGCTACATTGGAACTGCCGTGGACATTACAGAACACAAATTAGCAGAAATTGCATGGCAAGAAAGCCAAAAAGCAGCCCGAGTGCAAATAGATGAATTGCTGAACACAGTTTCCCACGAGTTGCGCACCCCCCTGACTAACATGAAAATGGCAATCCAAATGTTAGGAATTGCACTGAATCGAGAACACAACTTGTGCCTAGAAACAGCTTTTTCCTCTGCAGAATCTTCGCCAGCGGCTCGCTATTTTCAAATTTTAACCAACGAGTGCGATCGAGAAATTAATTTAATTAATAACTTTCTAGATTTACAGCGACCAGACGCAAGCACTAAACCTTTAATTTTGGAAAAAATACAGATCGAGCAATGGTTAGAGCAGGTAGTAGAGTTATTCAAAGTACGCAATTTTCTTGCCTGGAGGCATAAATTAGATCTTCAGGTTGCTCCTTACATCCCTCTGTTTGTGTGCGATCCTCACAGTCTCGAACGCATTTTGCTCGAACTGCTTAGTAATGCTTGTAAATTTAGTCCCCCGGGAGCGGAAATCATCATTGCTGCAAAATCAAAATCCTCTTGTCTGCAATTGCAAGTTAGCAATTCTGGTATAGAAATACCTGCATCTGAATTACCGCACATTTTTGATAAATTCTACCGTATTCCCAGCAACGATCCTTGCAGACAGGGGGGAACGGGATTAGGACTAGCACTTGTACAAAAGCTTACTAAGTACTTAGGAGGAACAATCCAGGTCGAAAGCGAGTCTAACCGTACCTGTTTTACCATTCAACTACCATTTGAAGCTCGTAGCTAAAGAAAGAAAAAATTACGTATCTGGCTCCACTTTCTCAGTGTGGCTAAAATTGTTAGTAAGCACTTGTCTGGTCAGAATCTAACCAGACAGTTTGGTCCTGTGAAACTACAATCATTTTTAAATCTACTACAAACAGAAAAAGCCTGTAGCGGCACTGTGCTGGTAGTGGTGAAAAAGCGACCTGGGAGCGGGAATTAAGGAACTTTCACAATGCTGATTTGCCCTCAGTGTAAATTTGAAAACCCCGATACAAACAAATTTTGTCAAAACTGTGGGGCATCCTTGACCCACAATGTCTGTCCTCAATGTCAAGCGGATGTACCTTTCCACGCAGAAATTTGTCACAGCTGCGGTACTCGGTGCGGTACGGTTTGGTGGGCAATTATTGCAGTAGAAGAAGCTGTGGATGACAAGGAAAAAGACAAGTGTAACGAAGCAGTACCTGGGGAACCACCTTGTGGCCAAGAGGTGGGAAACGAGCTTGTTGCTTCCCACCTTGGTTTTGGAGAACAAATCCCAAGTTCTTCTCCGTCACAGTTACTTGCAGATGAAAGCAAAAACGACAACGTCCTTTCAGCAAGTGGTTCTCAAATTTTTGTTAGTTGTTCCGATTTTCTCCCTAAAGGTTCTTATTTAGACCCACAACAACGCTATCAATTGCTAGAACCCCTACCAAATTTGGAAAAATTAGCTGCGAGTACTCAGTTGTGCGTACGGGTGTTGGACTGCCAGCCGTATCAAATTTCACCTGTGGAGGCAGTGATAACTAATCGCTATTCGGGAGCTTTAGGAGTGATGGGAGACTCCCCGGATACTGGTAACTTTTTTAATCACGGGCAGGCTGGTTTGCCCTCACCGGTAGAAATGGCTAAATTTCCTACTCTAGCGAAGATTTATATGAGTCTCCAACTACACACCAATCAGGGTATACCTGTAATTCACGATGCATGGGAGCAAGGAAATATACAAGTAGTTTTAATAGAAGACCGCTCTAGCTGGCCTTATTTACTAGACTTATGGCGCGATGAAAAAACCACTTCTTTGCAGATGATTAACTATTTATATCAAATGACGTGCCTGTGGGCACTGCTCGAACCATTTCATTGTCGTCAAAGTCTTTTGGAGTTGCAAAATCTGCGCTTGGATGAAGACCAAGCACTGGCGCTGCAAATGCTGTATCCCGAGCCATTACGACACAATGCCTTGTTGGACAGCGAAGCAACAAAGACTGGACAAAAACAGCTGGCAAGCTGGCCAGAAGAGATGGCAATTCAAGCATTGGGAAGAATTTGGCAGAAACTGTTTGCAGAGTCCCAGCGCACTCAATTTGGATCTTTGTTACAACTTTTAGGAGATTTAGAAAGTGGCAAAATCTCTAGTTTAGTGCAATTACAATCAGCGATGAAGGCGATCGCCACCCAAGAGCAACTCAACTATACCATTCCATCTCCTGTATGTGCGACGATCGCTTCTTCAGATCAGACACAAGCAGACACTGGTCCCAAAAGCGACGATTTGCCCACAGTGGTACTGCCAATGCAGCTGATCAGCCTGGAACATACTGGAATTACTGATGTGGGACGACAAAGGAATCACAATGAAGACTACTTCGGTATAGACGCTCAAATTCACAGCCTAGAATTTCCCCACAGCCGCCACATCCAAGCACGTGCATTATATATTCTCTGCGACGGCATGGGAGGACACGCTGGTGGCGAGGTGGCCAGCGCTTTGGCGGTCAAAACAGTACAAAAATACTTTCAAACTCACTGGACTGGTAGCGAATTGCCTGCAGAGGACCAAATTTGCGCAGCTATAAGACAAGCCAACCAAGCAATTTACGATGTCAATCAACAAGATGCTCGTTCGGGAATCGGACGCATGGGTACGACCTTGGTCATGCTCTTAATTAAAAATACTCAAGCAGCCGTGGCTCATGTCGGTGATAGTCGCCTTTACTGCATAACTCGCAAAGGAGGTTTGGCGCAAATTACCTTAGACCACGAAGTCGGTCAGCGGGAAATTTCCCGAGGAGTAGAACCCAGTTTGGCTTACGCCCGTCCAGATGCTTACCAGCTTACCCAAGCCCTTGGTCCTCGGGATGAAAATTTTATCGTTCCTGATGTGAAATTCTTTGATATTTCTGAAGATACTTTGTTTGTTTTGGCATCGGACGGTTTATCAGATAATAATCTCCTAGAAAATAATTGGCAGTCTTATTTACTTCCCCTGCTGAGTTCGGAAGCGAATTTAGAAACTGGCATCCGAGATTTAATTAATTTAGCAAATGATTACAATGGTCATGACAACATTACTGCCTTACTCGTACGAGCAAAAGTACGCCCAGATCTGGACAGTCAAAAGGAAGGTAGTTAGTGGTTAGCTACTTGTATCAGCAACTACGTCGTAAATTATACCCAAGACCCTACCCCTGTTTGCATAGGGATTGTCTACCATCTACCCGATTATTCTGACTAGTGTGGTTACTCTGACCCTGTTAGATTCCCAAAAAAAAACGCCCCTTAAACAATGGCATTTCGAGAAAAAATCCGTAATTCGAATCGGTCGTTCTGCAGATAACGACGTGATATTAACTGACGTCGTTGTCTCCCGACACCATTTAGAACTCAGACAAATTCATTCCCAGCAGGACGGCAATTGCTGGCAAATAATTAGTAAAGGTGCTAACGGTACTTTTCTCAACGGAGTTTTGGTAGTTCAGAGTTTGCTATCGGATAATTCTCTGCTTCAGCTAGCACGGGGTGGCCCAATTCTGAAATTTCAAATAGAACCGGTAAAGTCTCCAGAGGAACCGACTGCCTCCTCTCCCAATAGTTGCACTCACGAAGGAAACTCTCCTGAAAATCTGTTTTGTATCCACTGCGGTCAACCCATATCCGTACTGCAGACTATTCGCAATTATCAGATTTTACGAATCCTCGGACAAGGAGGTATGGGTACTACTTATCTAGCTCGCGATCAAACAGGAGAAATTGCCGGATATCCCCAACTGCTAGTATTAAAGCAAATGAATGCCGATATGGCTAAAATTGCTAAAGCCCGCGAATTATTTGAACGGGAAGCTCATACTCTTAAATCTCTTCACCATCCCGGCATTCCCAAGTACTATGACTTTTTTGTCGAGGGCGGAAAAAAGTACCTGGCAATGGAATTGATCCACGGACAGGATTTGGAAAAACTAATTTTGCTTAAGGGACCTGTGACACCTAAAGAGGCGATCGCCTGGATGATCCAAACTTGCGATGTCTTGGACTACTTGCACAGTCAAGATCCTCCTTTGATTCACCGTGATATTAAACCCGCCAATTTAATGGTGCGAAACTCCAATCGCCGCATAGTTGTGCTGGATTTCGGTGCGGTGAAAGAAATCGGTACCGCACCCGGAACTCGTATCGGTGCAGAAGGTTACTGCGCCCCTGAACAAGAACGGGGACAACCCCTAACGCAGTCCGATCTTTACGCCATAGGACCGACGCTGATTTATCTGCTGACTGGCGAAAATCCTTTCAAATTTTATCGCCCGCGGGGACGCAATTTTCGCTTTGACTTGGATAAGGTTCCTACCATCACCCCCCAATTAAGAGAGGTTATAGACCGCGTCACAGAACCACTACCCCGCGATCGCTATCAAACTGCCAAGGAACTGTCTGCAGCTCTTTTGGCGTGCCAATAACTCCGCCCCTATGCTGACAACTCTTGCGTTAGGTAGCGATTCCCATCCACAAAGTCGCTGCTAGGACAACGGAATTACCAGTTTCTACTCTTCATCCCAGGCTTCTACCGCTAATAATTCGCTCACCGGATCTTGCATGCTAAAACCAAAATCCAAGAGTTCTTTTTTCCAGTATTGCCATTCGTTACCGTACAGCAAAGCTATTTTCCAAATGCTATCGCTTGGCTTGATAATATTGGAGTCTACGAGTGATTGCACGTTACGCTGCAATTTCACCATTGGGTGAATCACTTGCTGAGTCATAACCTCGATCTAATTCTGATTTGGTTTCCTAAATACTTACGATCAAAACTGCTTTCCACTTGGGAGTTGTTACCCTTGCGTAGAGTTGTTTACTTTGGTAAAGCAAGCCTTAACTACCTTACACTATATCATAACAAACTCTACTTAGTTGCTCTCAATTTCGGTTTTGTACGGTAATTACCACCAAAACACTCAAACCGAGATTGTTTGCTTGCCTAAACACGTATAACAGTCGGTATCTTCAGAGCGAGGGCATTAGTAACTAGCTACAGTTAAGATGGTAGCAGCTTGCAAGACTGTTTGCATCTTCTAGTTGACAACAAGGGTGCATTCTACATTTAATTAAGTCCGCTTACTTAACTAGTTTTCAGGTATGGATAAACTTTGTGTTTCTTGAGATATGGATATCCATTGCCTCTAGCAAAGTTTTATATAGAATACCGCAAATATAAATCAAAAGATGAAAGAAACTATACTTTTTAGAAAAATTTAACGATCGGAATTTCTGTGTTTGCTTTCACTCAAGCATATAAAGATTTAATCCAGTACCATTGCTGGGTTAAACCCCAAGGTAAAGATACTTGCGGTTGGTAATCCAAAATTTGCCGAGCTTTAGACACATCCGCAGCAGTGTGGCGAGCA